>QWCN01000022.1_pt1 | contig 255306 bp, 210 predicted proteins | sample 1972711 | NCBI WGS metagenome assembly QWCN01 (sample SAMN09866707, study PRJNA288562) | Human gut metagenome isolate term1_stool, whole genome shotgun sequencing... | isolation source: gut | host: Homo sapiens | place: USA: California | reverse complement strand
CCAACCTGTTCCCATTCCGAACACAGTAGTTAAACGCCTCTGTGCCAATTGTACTGCTTTTGCGGGAGATTAGGTCATCGCCGGTTTTTTTGTGCTTTAAAATACCTGCACAAAATTTAATATTTCACTTAATTTAATTATTAGTTGTACTTTTGTTTCATAAGTGATATATTTTGCATAGCAAAATAGAATCTAATAATTTTTTTGCTTTTTATTTTTGCTTTTTAGTTGTTAGTTTAATTATTAAAGCTTTTTTAAATGATTTATGCATAAAATAAATCAATTAATAATTAGATAACATTTCAAAAAGAAACGTATTTTGTTAATAATTCTTCCTGAATATTAAACAAAATACACGTTTTAGCTATTTTTTACATTTTATAGTTATATATTTGCATTTACAATAGATATTAGACTTTAAGAAACATGCAAAATATAGTATAATTACTTTTTATAACGTTGCTAATTTTATAAAAGAAAGGAGTAAGAAATGAAACTAAGAAAACTAGGCGCTGCTTTTCTAGGTGTGATAACAATTTGTTCACTTACTGGTTGCAATTCAACAGGCTCACAAAACATTAAAGGAAAAATACCTGCTACTTTCCATCTCGAAGGTGGTATGTGTCAAAATAGTATTTATGATGTTGTTTATTATTATGATTTCGGCGATAAAACTGAAATGAAAATAGGTGATCCAAACGTTATTGAAACTAGAGAAGATTATCATATTACACGTAAAGGCTATGATTTAGATGGCTGGTACCTTACAAAGACTGGCGAAGGCGATGATGCTACTTATTCTGATCAATGGGATTTTAGCAAAAATACTATGACTAAAGAAGGCGTTCATCTTTATGCTAAATGGGTAAAACAAATTAAATATTCATTTGAACTTTACTACAAAGATGAAAATAACAAAGATGTTTTAATTAAATCTTATGGTGCAAATCAAAATGCAACATTTGGATCTGTCTATATTGATAGAGCTGCTGCAAAAGCTTATCCAGGACATACATTCATCAATTTTTCTGATGTAAATGGTAATGTCATTGATGATATTTATACTATTTACACATCAACTGATGAATCTAATCCAGTTGTTAAACTTTATGCCAATTATATTGAAGGTGATTTCACTATAGTTAGTACAGCTTCTGAATTCTTATCCGCAATTAGAACAGGAAAATCTGTATATTTAATGAACGATATTGATTTAGAAGGAAAAGATTTGTTTGTTGAACGTTATAACAACGCAACACTTAATGGTAACGGACACACCGTTAGCAACTTCAATCTTTCATTTAACAAATCTAAGACTGGTGACTTATATGTTGGTATATTTGGTGCAATGAGAAATTCAAATGTTATCGACATCAAGTTTACTGGAGCTAAATTCAACTTTGAATATAATGGTACAAGAATTCAAGCAGCTTACCTTGGTGCGGTCGCTGGTACAGCTACTGGTGGTAAGATTGAAAATGTCACATTCGAAGGCGAATATACAATCGCTTCTAGCGATAAGATGACAATAGATTATATCGACTATATAAATGATGGTAGAGTCTATTATTCGTTATTAAAAGATGATGAATTAGGTGATACAGTTGTTACTAATTCAACATCAACTATTACTATTATTGATAATCGTCAATCAAATGACGTTAAATAGCTAAAAGGAGGCTAAATATGAAAAAGAAACTATCACTTTTAACTTTTGGTGCTTTGGTAGCTTTAACCGTTACAGGATGTAACCATGGTAATGGTCAAACTTCTTCGTCAGGAAGTAGTAGCATATCAACATCTCCAACAGTTAATACAGTCAACGAAACAGTTCCACTCGTTTTATCTACTGCTGAATTCGATGGCGTTTTCAGTCCATTCTTCTCTACAAACTCAGCAGACAGTAGCATTGTTGGTCTTACACAAATCGGTATGATCGGCAACAATAGTGCTGGTGAACCTATCGTTGGTGAAAATGAAGACGTCGTAGTCTTAGACTATTCAGAGGAAACAAGAGATGCTACTGATGATGACAAAGCAATCGGGGCTTCCGAAGACAAAGTTACAGAATACAAATTTGTTTTAAAGAACAACATTAAGTATTCAAATGGCTCTGCCTTATCAATTAAGGATGTCTTATTTAATCTTTACGTTTATCTTGATACAAGCTACAACGGTTCAAGCACAATTTATTCCACAGATATTGTTGGTTTAAAGAGATACAGAACTCAAACAGCTAGTGAAAAAGAACAAGAAGGTTTCAAAACAAGATTCCAAGTCGCTGCTCAAGGTAGAATTGACCAACTCACTTCCTTAAGTGATCAAATCATTAAAGATCACTCTAGTGAAATCTTAACTGAAACATCGTTCTTAGACTACTTAACAACATCAGTTAACGCTAACCCAACAACTTATGGAAATGTTTTAGGTGACTATAACAAAGCTTTAAGCTTATTCTCTGAAGAATTAAATTCAGACTATACAAACGCTATTGATACAGCTACAGATATTTCATTTACAAAGAAAGGTGATGAAGATAACTTAATTAAACCTTTCGAAACTAATATGGAAGCTTTCTTATATAATGAAGGTTATATTAGCTTTAACAAAGATACAGGTGAAATCACTGCTACATATGGTGAATATACAGATGCAAGAACTTGGACAAAAGAACAATGTATCCAATATGTCTATGCTGATAAAGTTCCATATAGCATTTCTGAAATTGTTTCCTATTGGGCAGCAGCTGATAATTTATTCGATTATATCGTTGCTGATGAAATGGAAAAATATTTTAATGATCAAAAGAACCAAGGAAATGGCTTAACATATAAGAACATTTCCGGTATTACATTTGCTAATAAGGACGAAGCAGTCACTGTCAATGGTAAGACATATGAAAAACCAACATATGACTCTACAGGTGCTCTCGTTTCTGGTAACGAAGTCTTATCCATTAAGATTAATGGTGTTGACCCAAAAGCAATTTGGAACTTTGCATTTACAGTAGCTCCAATGTATTACTATTCTGATCAAGAACATATTGAAAAATTTGACTTCGAAAGCAACTTCGGTGTCGAATATATGTCACAAACATTCTTAAACAACGTTGTTAACGCTGCTAATAAAGTTGGTCTTCCAGTTGGTGCTGGTCCATACCAAGCAAGTAAAGCTTCTGGTGGCACAACTAATGTCACATCATCAGACTTTGCCGATAAAGGTGTTGTTTACTATGAAAGAAATGAAAACTTCCACCTTGGCAAACCAAAAATCAAATCAATCCGTTATCAAGTTACACCTGCTAACTCAATGGTTACAGTTTTACAAACAGGTGAAGTTGATTTTGTCGAACCAAATGCTAAACCAAAGACAGTCGAAGTCTTAAACGGCCTTGAAAATGTTACATCTCAAAGAGTTAAGACAGCTGGTTATGGTTACATTGGTATCAACGCTGGTGAAATTACAGATCTCGAAGTAAGACAAGCAATTATGCACGCTATTAGTGTCGATGAAGTTGTCGGTTACTATGGTACAATGGCTGAACCTGTCTATCGTTCAATGTCTAGAACAAGCTGGGCTTATCCAAAAGATGCAGAATTATATTATGCATATGATAGCACAGGCGCTACATCCGCAAGATTAGTAGCTGATGCTGGCTACACATTAGGTTCTGATGGCGTTCTCCAAAAGGATGGCAAGAAACTTAAGTACACATTCACTATTGCTGGTGAAGATAAAGACCACCCAGCTTGGGATGCTTTATATCACGCTGCTGAAGTCTTAAATAGAATCGGCTTCCAAATCACAGTTACAACTGATGCTAGAGCTTTAAGTAAGTTATCAGTTGGTGGCTTACAAGTATGGGCAGCTGCTTGGGGTAGTACAATTGACCCAGATATGTATCAAGTCTATCACAAGGATTCAACAGCAACTTCAGTCCTCAACTGGGGCTACAAAAAGATTGCTGCTAACCCAAATAACTATCCAAGAGAAACAGAAATCATCGCTGAATTATCACAAGTAATTGATGATGCACGTTCAGTTACAGATCAACCAACACGTACAAACTACTATGCACATGCTCTTGATTTAGTAATGGATCTTGCAGTCGAATTACCAACATATCAAAGAGATGACTTATTCGCTTATAACAATAAGAAGATTGACTCTACATCCTTAACCCCAGCAAAAGAACTTTCACCATATAAAGGACTTTTAAGTGAGATTTGGAACGTAAGTCTCAATGCAAACTATCGTTAATTTCTAAAAGGAAAAAATTCGAGGGCCGCTAACAACGGTCCTCTTTATAGGAGAAAAAACATGTTCAAATACATTATTAAAAGACTATTAATCTCCCTTTTTGTCCTTTTAGGTGTCTCTGTAATTATTTATGTTTTAGTTAGATTAATGCCAACTGATTACGTCGACATTAAATTTGCTGAACAATTAGCTTCAGGTCAAATTACAGCTGAACAAATTCAGGCATTTAAAGAGTTATATGGTATTGGTGATAGTTCACCGCTAGGTATTATCAAAGGTTACTTTACATGGGTTGGCAATATGTTTAAAGGTGATTTAGGTATCTCCTTCAAATATAGAAGACCAGTTGTCGATGTCATTTCACAAAACATGTGGGTTTCATTTGCAATTGCTTTAATTGCAACTATCTTGCAATTCTTAATTGCTATTCCATTAGGTATTTCTAGTGCAACTCATCAATATTCTGTAAGAGATTATTTAGTTACCATCTTTACAATGATTGGTATTTCTTTCCCAACTTATTTCTTCGGTGCAATAGTTATTAAATTATTCTCCGTTACTTTAGGTTGGTTCCCATCTGTCGGTTTAGTAACAGGTGGAGTTATCTATCCAGCTACATTTGCTGGTTGGTGGGCAAAATTATGCGATATGGCTAAACACTTAGTTTTACCAATCTTCGTATCAGTTTTCCTTTCAATTGGTAGTCTTATGAGATACACCAGAACAAATATGTTAGAAGTTTTAAATGCTGACTATATTCGTACAGCAAGAGCAAAGGGTTTATCTGAAAATAAAGTTATTTATAAGCATGCTTTCAGAAATACTATGATTCCTCTTGTTACATTATTAGCTGGTATTTTACCATCATTATTCGGTGGTATGATGATTACAGAACAAGTCTTCGGTATTACTGGTATCGGTAATATGGCTTATCAAGCTTTAAAAGAAGGCGATGTTCCATTCATTATGACATATAACATGTTCTTAGCTATTTTAACTGTTATCGGTACTCTTTTCTCCGACATTATGTACTCTATTGTCGACCCAAGAGTCCGCTTAGGAAGGTAGGTGAAAATCATGGAAGAACTTAATTATGAAATTCAAAAAGAAAGCTCTGAATCTGTGATTAACGCTGAGAAAGCTGAAAGCGATAATAACAGCGAAAACAACAATGAAAATAAGGAAGTCTTTGAAGAAAACTACAAACAAATGTCTCCTGCTAAATTAATTATGAGACGTTTCTTCCGTTCAAAGCTTTCTATTGTTGGTATCATTCTTATCATATTCTTATTCTTCTTCTCAATTTTCGGCCCAATGATTTATAACAAATGGGGAGAAAACGAAGTTGATAGAACACCTGTTGTTAAACAATATGAAAAGGAACTTACTTATACTGACGAAGATGGCAACATTATCAATGTTATTCAAGTAATTGAAATTACCCAACAAATCAATTCTTATGCAAAACCTGATGGAAATCATATCTTAGGTACTGATAACAAAGGTATGGACGTTTTCACCAGATTAATGTATGGTGGTAGAATTTCATTATCTATTGGTTTTATTGTTATTATTCTAGAAACGTTATTAGGCGTTTTCTTTGGTGGTATATCAGGCTACTTTGGAAAATGGGTAGATCAGATAATAATGCGTGTTGTTGATATATTTAACTGTATCCCGACACTGCCAATATTACTTATTGCTGCTGCTCTTCTTGATTCCTTAAAAGTTCCAGAAAGCATGCGTATTTATTGGTTAATGGTTATTATCACGATATTCGGATGGGCTGGTACAGCGCGTATGGTTCGTGGTCAAATCTTGTCACTTAGAGAGCAAGAATATATGACCGCAACTGAAGTTATGGGCTTACCAACTTGGAGAAAAATATTTAAACACTTGATTCCAAATGTCATGCCACAACTTATTGTTTCTATGACTCTTGGTTTAGGTGGAGTTATTATTTATGAATCAACATTAAGCTATTTAGGCTTAGGTGTTCAAGATCCATACGCTGCATGGGGTACTATGATTTCATTAGCTAACACTCCTGAAATTTTGGAAAACTATGTCAACATGTGGATGCCAGCAGGTATTATGATTGTTCTAGCTGTTTTAGGATTTAACTTTGTCGGTGATGGCTTACGTGATGCCATGGACCCAAGAAGTAAGAAGTAGGTGATTGTTATGGCAAAAAAAGAAGGTTACCTTACTCTTAAAGAGAGTAGAAAAATCATAAAACACAACGTAAAACAAATGCGCTATTATGAGCGCTTAAAGAAGAAAAAGGTCGATGTTTCTTACTATAGCGGTAAGATGAAAGACCCAAACAATGTTATTGAAATTGAGAATCTTGAAACGAACTTCTTTACAGATAACGGAACAGTTAAATCTGTAAATGGTGTTTCTTTCTCAATTCCAAAAAGCAAAATTATCGGTGTTGTCGGTGAATCTGGTTGTGGTAAGAGTGTTACTTCTCTTTCAATTATGCAATTAGTTCAAGCTCCACAAGGACAAATTGTCGGAGGCTCAATTAGATTTAACACTGATGAAAAAGATGCTGATGGTGACAATATTTCATACGACATTGCTAAGATGCCTATGAAAGATATGTATAAAATTCGTGGTAAAGATATTACTATGATATTCCAAGAACCAATGACAAGTTTAAATCCTGTCTTTACTATTGGATATCAACTTGATGAAGTCATGTTTATCCACTATCCAGAAACAACAAAAGAACAAGCTAAGGCTCACAGTATAGAAATGCTTAACCAAGTTGGTATTTCAATGCCAGAGCGTGTCTATAACTCGTATCCACATGAATTATCTGGTGGTATGCGTCAACGTGTCATGATTGCTATGGCATTAGCGGGCAATCCTAAATTAATTATTGCAGATGAACCTACTACAGCTTTGGATGTTACTATTCAAGCTCAAATCCTTGAACTTCTTAAAGATATCCAAAAAAGATCAGGTTGTGCAATTATGTTAATTACTCACGACTTAGGTGTTATTGCTGAAATGGCTGATGAAGTCGTTGTTATGTACGCTGGAAGAGTTATTGAAAAGGGAACTGTAAGAGAAGTTTTCCACAATCCTTTGCATCCATATACAATTGGACTTCAAAAGAGCAAACCTCTCATCAATTCCAATACTAACGAACCTTTGTATTCTATTCCTGGACAAGTTCCAAACCCAATTAATATGCCTGATACATGTTTCTTTAGAGGAAGATGTAACAAGTGCATCAAAAAGTGTAGTGGAAAATATCCATCAGAAGTATATGTATCTGATACACACATGGTAGCATGTTATTTATACGATAAGGAGGGCAAAGAAAATGAGTGAAAACTCTAGTGAAGTTAAAGAAAAAACTTTAAGTGCTGAAGAACTTAATTCTTTGTCTGAACATCGTGTTCGTGGTAAAGATGAACCACCAGATCCAAAATATTTACTTGAAGTTAGACATTTATGTAAATATTTTCCATTAGGTGCTAATTTCTTTGGAAAACCTACATCTTATCTTAGAGCTGTTGATGACATATCTTTCGGAATTGAAAGAGGTAAAACAATCGGTGTTGTCGGTGAATCAGGTTGTGGTAAAACAACTTTAGGCCGTACAATCTTAAGACTTTACGATATTACTTCTGGTCAAGTTTTCTTCGATGGAAAAGATTTGGCCAAAGTTCCGCCAAAAGAACTTAGAAAAATGAGAGTTGATATGCAACTCATTTTCCAAGATCCATATTCTTCACTTCCACCACGTATGACTGTCGGTGCTATTATCTCTGAAGCTGTAAAAGTTCACTATATTGTTCCAAAAGATAAGGTCAACGAACACGTTTTGAACATTATGAAAATGTGTGGCTTACAACCTCAGTATTACGATAGATATCCACATGAATTCTCTGGTGGTCAAAGACAAAGAATTTGTATTGCAAGAGCTTTAGCTGTCAATCCAAAATTAGTTATTTGTGATGAACCAGTCTCAGCTTTGGACGTTTCTATTCAAGCTCAAATTATCAACTTGTTGAAACAACTTCAAAACGAAATGGGATTGACTTATGTCTTCATTTCTCACGATTTATCAGTCGTTAAATATATTACAGATAAAATCGCTGTTATGTATTTAGGTAACATGATGGAATTAGGAAATACAAACGATATATTTGCTAATCCACTTCACCCTTATACACAAGCTTTATTCTCAGCTGTTCCTATTCCAGATCCAGATGTTAAGATGAATCGTATCATTCTCAAGGGTGATATTCCATCTCCAGCTAATCCACCAGCAGGATGTAAATTCCACACCCGTTGCTCAAAGTGTATGGCTGTTTGTAAACATTTGGCTCCACGCTTTAAAGCAGTTGCTCCAGATCACTTTGTTGCTTGCCACCTCTACGATGAAGAGATGCTCGCTCAAAACAGTAAATATGAAGAATTAGAAAAAGCTGATATCAAGATTAGCGAAAGCATTGAAGAGAAAAAATCTGAAATGATTTCTACTTCTGATTATAAAAAGAGAAAGCACACAAAAAAATCCGCTAAGAAAAAAGAAGACTTTGTCCTTGGTGAATAATTTTCATGGCAAAAAAGAAAAAGCAAAAATATGTAGATGACGGTCACACAATCTACAATATGGATATAGAAGGCTTTAAATGGCACGATAAGAAAAAGAAGAAAGAAAACGATGTCAAACTTTCTTGGAAAGAAAGGTGGGCAATGATTAGAGGCGCATATGGCGCATTCTTTCCTAGATTTCTTATTATCATTATCGCTTTCACACTTACGTATTTATTGTTATACTTTTGGCTACATCATTAAACTGTCAGTAAATCTGGCAGTTTATTTTTTTTATAAATACATATATAATTTTCAGGAGGTTTTTTATGTATTGTAGAAAATGTGGTAAAGAAATACCAGATGGTGCTAAATTTTGTCCAAATTGTGGGGAAAAGACAGATGATACAACTGTAGAGGAAAAAGTTAATAGTGTCGATTTAAATACTTCAAGTAATACTTATAATGGAAACTATTATAGCGACGATAGTTCTTCTTCAATTGGTTGGGGTGTTTTAGGCTTTTTTGTTCCAATTGCAGGTTTAATTTTATTCTTAGTTTGGAAAGATGAAAAACCTGAAGATTCTAAAGCCTCAGGAATAGGTGCTCTTGTCAGTGTTGTAGTCTCGATTATTATCTTCTTACTTTATATTATTGCTTTACCAGCCTTTTTAGTTTAGTAAATATAAATGGATAATTGCTTGGATTATTAATAAAAATAATATTCCAAGCTTTTTTAATGGCTAAATATAAATAATGTTGCTAAAATAAGAAATAGATTAATAGGAGGCCCTAATTATGAACGAATGGGATTTTACAAGAATATATAAAGATTTAAACGCTTTTGAAGAAGATGCTAAGAAGTTAAGTGAGGATATTGATGGATATAATAAGTTTAAAGGAAAGATTAACGATGAAAAATCATTGCTTGATTTTTTAAATTACGACGAAGAAGTTGTTGGTAATTTTTCAAAGATCTACACATATGCTTCGATGTTTTACGATCAACAACAAAAAGAACCTTCTAGACAAAAGGTATATGCAACAGCAAACGACTTATACGCTAAGTATGTACAAGTAACTTCTTTTGCTTCATCTGAAATATTGGCATTAGGTGAAGAAAATGTTAAACGTTTTGTTAACGAGAATAAAGAGTTGACAAAGTACGCTTATCCACTCGATAAGATTTTCCACAATCAATCACATATATTTGAACCAAAGATTGAAGAGATAATGGCTAACTATGTTCAAGTTACAAACAATTACAATCGACTTTATGATATGTTAGCTGTTGCTGATGGAAAATCAAGTACTGTTAAACTTTCAACAGGTGAAGAAATTGAAGTTAACCAATCTAATTTTAGACAATATTTAGCTACTTTAAAGAACCAAGATGATCGTAGAATTGTCTTTGAAGCTGTTTTTAAGGGCTTTGAAGCTCATAAGAACACATTTGCTGGAATTTATAACGGAATCATTCAATCGGACTATGCCGAGGCTAAAAATAGAAAGTACAATTCAATTTTAGAGTCTTTCTTATATGGAAATAACATTCCAACTGATGTTTATTTATCTTTAATTAAAACTGTTAGAGAAAATACAGATGTACTCAAAGAATATTATGCTCTTAGAAAACAATACTTTGGCTTAAAAGAATTACACACATATGATAGATTCTTGGATTTTGCTTCAACAGATAAAAAATATACTTATGAAGAAGCTAAAGAATTATTCTTCGAGTCAGTAGCTAAGATTGGTGGAGAATTTGAAAAAGTTGCTCACGAAGTATTAGCAGAAGGAAGAGTTGATGTCTACCCACACGAAGGAAAGAGAACAGGCGCTTATTCAACTGGCTATTATAAAGAAGGACCATTTATTCTTTTGAATCACACTGGAATGCTTGATGACTGCTTTACTTGTGCTCATGAAGCAGGTCACTCAATTCACACAACTTTAGCAAATGCTAATCAACCAGTCGCTACAGCTGACTACACAATTTTTGTCGCAGAAATTGCTTCGACATTTAATGAACAATTATTGTTAGATCACTTACTTTCCAAAACAACAGATAAAGAAACTAGATTAGTTTTATTACAATCAGCAATTGATGGCTTAATTGCAACTTTCTATCGCCAAACACTCTTTGCTGACTATGAATACCAAGCTCACAAATTAGTTGAAGAAGGTAAACCAGTTACTGTTGACGTTCTCTCATCTATAATGAAAGATTTGTATTTAGAATATTATGGAATCGATTTAAATAACGAACCATATAAAGAATATGTTTGGGCTTATATTCCACACTTCTTCCACTCACCATTCTATGTTTATCAATATGCAACATGCTATGCATCGAGCTTACAAATATATGACATGGTAAAAAACAATGTTCCAGGAGCATTAGATAACTATTTGAATATGTTAAAAGCTGGCGGTTCTGATTACCCAGTTGAAATAGTGAAAAAAGGTGGAGTTGATTTGACTACACCTGAACCATTTATGGCTGTTTGTAAGAGATTGAAGGAACTCTTAGAAGTTCTCAAAAACGAATTAAAGTAATTTAATTAAAATAAGTGAATTTATGTATTATTTGTATACATAGTTCACTTTTTTGATTGTTCATAATAAAAGAACAAACAATAATTGTGTATACAAATAAGGTGATAATGTAACAAAAGCGATTAAATTTTAAAAAAAAATTTCATATTATTAGTTAAATAACATGTGATAATTTGATTTTTTTACCTTATAAGGTATAATAGAATAGCACTCTTAAGGAGGAATTTTTGAATGGGAATAGATAAGAATACGTCATACGGAAAAATCAATATCTCATTGGAAGCCATCGCTTTAGTCGCTGGACAAGCAGCAACAACCTGTTATGGTGTTGTTGGACTTTCAAGTAAACGCTCATTAAAAGATGAGATAAACGCCTTCCTTAAGAAAGAAAACTATAAAGACGGGGTCACAGTTAAAAAGACAGGTAAGGACGCTTTTGAAGTCAACATGTACATTATTGTCGGTTCTAATTTAAAAATAACTGAAGTAGTTTCAGAAGTACAAAAGAGAGTTAAATATGAACTAGAAAAAACATTTGGCATTAAGTTTAGATCTGTTAATGTCTATGTTTTAGGTGTTGACCGCCTTTAAAGAATTATTTAATTAAGAAAGAAGGAAATATATGATAAAAATCGACGGCGTTATCCTAAAGCAGATGATTATCAGTGGCGCGAATAACTTATATAATTCATACCCAGAAGTTGATGCTTTAAACGTTTTCCCAGTCCCAGATGGCGATACTGGTACTAACATGAATTTAACAATATCTTCAGGTGCTAAAGAAGTTGCAAACAAAAATGAAACTTCAATTTATGAAATTGCAAAGACTTTCTCCAGAGGATTATTAATGGGTGCAAGAGGTAACTCTGGTGTTATTTTATCCCAAATTTTTAGAGGCTTTGCTCAAGGCTTAAAAGGCAAAGATGAAGCTGATGCAATCGATCTTGCTGATGCCTTTATGATGGGTAAAGAAGTTGCATATAAGGCTGTTATTCGTCCTGTTGAAGGTACAATCTTAACAGTTTGTAGAGAAGCTGCTCAAGCATTGAACGATGCTGTTGAACCAGAAATGCCTATTGATCAAGCTATTGATATTTTACTTGCTGAAGCTCGTGAAAGCTTAAAGAGAACACCTGATCTTTTACCAATATTAAAAGAAGTTGGTGTTGTCGATAGTGGCGGTGCTGGATTTTGTAAGATTTTAGAAGGTTTCTCAAAAGCTTTAAAGAACGAAGTCGTTGAAAAGAATATGCCAGATGTTGTTGATGTATCTGATCAAGCTCAAGTTTCTATGGGAAATGCTCAATCAAAAATTCAACATGAAGAATTTGGCTATTGCACAGAATTTATTTTGAAATTACCAGCCGAAAATGAAAAGTCAGGTAAAAAAGTATTTGTTGAAAAAAGATTTGTCGCTGTCTTAAATAGCCATGGTAATTCAATTGTTGAAGTTAGAGATAACGATTTAGTTAAAGTTCACATTCATACATTAAATCCAGGTAATATTCTCTCTTATGCTCAACAATTTGGTGAATTTGTTAAAATCAAAGTTGAAAATATGTCAGAACAACATTCTGAATTATTAAAAGAAGAAAATAACAAAAAGGTCGAAGAAAAACCTTTGAAAGAATTTGGATTAATATCTGTTGGTGTTGGCCAAGGTATTGTCGATATGTTTAAAGACTTAAGAGTTGACTATGTTGTTTCTGGTGGTCAAACTATGAATCCTTCAACTGAAGATTTCGTAGAAGCCATCAAAGAAGTCCATGCCAAAAACATTATTATTCTTCCAAACAACTCAAATATTGTTATGGCAGCTTCACAAGCTTGCGATGTTGTCAGCGGTGGAGAAACAAATGCTGTTGTTATCCCAAGTAAAACTATTCCTCAAGGTTTAGTTGCAGCTATGATGTTTAACCCAGAAGTTGATATGGAAGTCAATATCAATGAAATGACAGAAGCTTTATCTACAGTAAAAACTGGTCAAGTAACTTTCTCAATTAAAGATACAACAGTAGATGGAGTTCAAGTCTATAAAGATCAATTTATGGGAATTTTCGATAAAGAGATTGTTTGCTGTCAAAAAGATAAAGTAGATGCAGCTATGGAACTTCTTGATAAAATGACTGATAGTATGTCTTCAATCATTACTGTCATTATCGGTGAAGATGTTTCTAACGAAGAAGAAGAAAGAATTACAAATTTAATTAATGAAAAATATGGTTCCGAAATTGATATTGATATCAAAAAAGGATTACAACCAGTCTATTCATTTATTATTAGTGTTGAATAAAAATATTACTGGGCTTTATGCCCAGTTTTTTAATGCACAAATTTATATATGTACAAAAAAAGATGAATTAACTTCATCTTTAATACATTTATCTATTTAATGAACTTAATAAGTTAGGAACTTCATTTTCAGAAATAACTGTTACACCTGCCTTTAAAAGAGCTTCTGCAAGTAGTCCATTTCCATTAATAACTCCACCGTCGAATTTTCCGTTGTGTATCTTTTTAACACCACAACTAGGAGAACGATCTTTTAAAACTGCTAGTTTAACGTTAAATCTTTTAACTATTTCTAACGTTAAAGAAATGCCTCTATTATAAAAATCTGTCACATCAGATCCTTTAATATTAATAGCTCTTCTTTCCTCGTTTAATTCTGAAGGCGCTCTTGGAGTTTTTAATCCACCATCAGTTTCAGGACAAACTGGTATTACATCATAGTAATCTAGAAGTCTTAGTACATCGTTGTTTTTCTTTGTTTGTCCATCGTAACGGACAGGTGCTCCAACTAAACAAGCACTGACAATAATAATTTCTCTGTTATTTTCCATGATAATTATTATACATTAGGACACACTAATTACAAAGAAGGAGATGAAAAATATGCCAAATTTAAAATGTCACAAGCAAAATTGTGAACACAATCACAACATTAAATGTGGATTAGAAGGTATTTATGTCAATCAACATGCAGTTTGTGAGTCCTATGAAAGTAGAAGTGGAGAACCTTTTGAATTTACTCAAGAGTTCGCTAAAGATTTAGCTATGACTTTTACTGACAAGAGTACTGATGTAACTTGTCACGATCACGAATGTCAAAATAACGAACACGAATGTTGCATGTTAGACAATTTAAGGATTGATGATTTAGATAATGCAGCTATTTGTGTTAATTTTAGAAAACGTAACTAATCAGTAATATTGTCTGAATTTTCTTTTTCTTCCAACATGGCTTTATAGGCTTTTAAGTCTTGTGAATCCTTGTTGGATATTTTTATATATTTATAACAGAACAATGTTCCACATGCACAAATGATTGGGAACATTACACCACACATAGCTCTAAAAGCTAGCTCTGGATTTGGTCCAGGATTTGATCCACTTTCGTATCCAAAGGCAAAGCTTAAAGCTGACATAGCTATAGCCGAAACTATTAAGGAAACTCTAGATATTAGAGATCCAATAGAATTAAACGAGGCTTCTCTTGAAATTTTATATTTCATTTTATCAATATCGATTAATTCGGCACTCATCATATCAGGTGATAACATTAGTCCTCCAACAAAAGGACCTATAAATATCATAACAATACACCCTTGCCACCAGTTTATTGGTAAAACTAGGAAAAACAAGGAGATAGGAAGAGCAGTAAAGCAAATTTTCCACACCATTCTAAATCCGTGTTTTTCAATATATTTAATCCAAAAAGGAATTGATAAGACAAGAGACCCGAATAAAACAGCCATCAAAGCAGCTAGTGTTGCTGAATTTGTATGTAAAACATATTTACAGTACATTGGATATATTGAAACGATTAGTCCAAGAATTGCTTGGAAGAAAGATTGAGCTAAGTTATAAATTAAGAATGGGCGATTGTGTAAAACATCTTTTAAAGTCTGAATGAAAGAATAAGGCTTTTTTAAGGTTATATCTTCTTTGCCTTTTGTCTTTAGACCAGTAATACAAAAAATCATGACAACGAAATATACGGCAGTATAAATTAATCCGATTAAAAAATAACTATGTAAAACTTCCATTAATAGTGGTGTACAAACATAGCAAATACCCATAGCTATCATTTCAAATAAGTGTCTTAAACTGGAACATTCTGCGCGTTCTTTATCGGTTACAAATAAAACAGGATAAAGAGCTCCGTAATTTATGTACATGACAGTAGATGCGTTTTCAATCATAATCGAAATGAAAAGATAATAGATAAAAAATCCTGTTTGAGAAAAACCAACGCTTTTATCTATTACATAAGCTAACAAAATAAATAGTGGTAGTACTGGAAGGCCACCAACAAGCCATGGTAATCTTTTGCCCCATTTTGATTTTGTTTTTTCTGATAAGGCTCCAAAGAATATATCATTTAATCCATCGACAATGACAAAGATAATTTTGCATATTGAAGCTAAATATATTGAAACTATTCCAGTATAGTCAACATAATAAGAAATGTTAAAGCCATGGAAAAGTTGTGTTAATAAAGTTAAAGCAAATAAACCTGTTGCAAAACGAAAAGGACTAGTTCTTCTAGAATTCTTTTTGTTAAAGTTAGGCATATTCACCTCCGTTTTAGTTCTTATAAAATAACATATGCATAAAGCAATATATTTTGTTGTTAGTTTTTGACTAATAATATGTTATCATTTTAGACGTAGTTTTGTTATAGAAAAGGGAAATTTTATGAAATTAATTGTTGGATTAGGAAACCCTGGCTTAGATTATGAACACACTCGCCACAATGTTGGCTTTGATGTTGTAGATATTTTAGCTGAAGATTTCAATGTAGAAATAAATAAATCAGGATTTAAAGGGTTATATTGTAAGTTTACTTTCGATGGTGAAACAGTATATATTTTAAAACCAATGACATATATGAATTTATCAGGTGAATCAGTAAAAGCGTTTGTTGACTACTACCATATTAATATTCAAGATATTGTAGTTGTTTCCGATGACCTTGCTTTACTTCCTGGCTCGTTAAGATTACGTGAAAACGGCTCTAGTGGTGGCCATAACGGCTTAAAAAGCATAATTAATTGCCTTGGCACACAAGAATTCAAGAGAATAAGAATAGGCGTTGGTGAGCCTAAAAACGACGTTGTTGATTATGTCTTAGGAAAGCCACAAGGCGAAGATAAAGAAAAAATCGAAGAGATTTATGATAGAGCAGTAAAAGCAATCGAAAATTATATAAAAGAAGGAAACTTCAATAAGACTGCTAGCTTATTTAATGTTAAGGTTAATAAATGAATTCTAAAGAGTTTTTAGATCTTATTCCGTTTAATGGCGAATTAAATAGATTTGAATCATATGAAGATATTAGCTTAAGTAATATAAATTCCTTAAGCCTTGTTTTAAGTGCTTCATTTTTAAGAAAGCCTAGAAAAATTGCTGTCTGCTTACCAACATTATATGATGCTCAGACTTTAATGGATGGCTTGATGGATTATTTAAATCAAGATGACGTTGTCTTTTATCCGTTTGATGAAGTTTTAAGAATTGAATCAATCGGTACAAGTAAAGAAATGGTTGAAGAAAGAATAAACGCCTTAACATCAACTTGCTTAGATAAACCTGTAATATTCATCACTCATAGCGCAGCTACTATAAGATTGATTAGAAGCAAAGAGACTTTTCAATCGCGTATTTTTACTTTAGAGATAAACAAAGACTTTTCACGTAAAGAGTTATTAGAAAAAATTTCTTTAGCAGGATACACTAGAGTTAATAAAGTTCAACATTGCTTCGAATATGCTTTAAGGGGTGAAATTTTAGATATTTGGTCTGCAAATTACTTGGATCCAATTCGTATTGAATTCTTTGATGAGACAGTTGAAGAGATAAGAGTTTTTCATCCTGAAACAGAAATATCATATAAACAAATTGAATCCATTACTATAGTTCCAGCTAGTGAATTTTCTTTGTCAAAAGAAGAAAAAGAGGTTGGATCTGAAAAACTACTTAAAGCTTTATCAGAAAGAAAATTACCTAAGCTTTTATTCGATGAATTGTCAGAGAGAGTAAGACCAAATTTAGATAGAATATTAAATGAAGGTATGGATGAAACAAATTCAAGATATCTTCTTTATTTTGATGACAATTGCAAGACAGTTAGTGATTATTTAAGTGAATTCCAAGTCTACATTTATCATCCAATAGATTTTTTATCCTCAGCTAATAATTTTGAAAATGAAGAGATAGACTTCTTTAACGATTTATATAAAAATGGACAAGCATTAGAAAAAGAAAGAATATACGACTCACCAGAAGAAGTCCTTTTAAGCCTCAATCATGTTAATATAACTAACGAAGAGTGCAAGTTTAAAACTGTCGATATTTCATATCACAATACAAATTTAGCAACTTCAACAAACTTCATAAGTAATTTAATCGATGATGGAAACAACGTTAAAATTTGTCTTACAAATGAACGAAGAGAAACTCTTATAAATCACCTTGATGAAGAAAATGTTGCATATTCAATTTATCCAGAAGTTGGTAGAATTCAAATTGTTGATTTTGGTATTAATAGTGGCTTTTTAATTTCTAGCGAAAATGAAGTTTTTCTTTCTTCTAACGAAATTTTTGGATTAGCAAAACAAAGTGGAAAGTTCTTAACGAGATTCAAAGAAGCAAAGATTTTAAAGAAATTTGACGATTTAGAAATAGGTGATTTTGTAGTTCATGAAGATTACGGTATAGGTAAATATATCGGTGTTTTTGATCTTAATGGACTAGACTATTTAAAAGTTCAGTATGCTGGTGAAGATAATTATTTATACGTGCCATTATCTAAATTTAAGCTTATTAGAAAATATGCAGGTAAGGAAGGCTCCGTTCCTTCTCTTGATGAAATAGGTGGAACTTCTTGGGCTAGAAGAAAAGAAAAAATCAAAAAACGTGTTTCTTATTTAGCTGATAAATTATTAGCAATAAACGCAGAAAGAATGGCTAAACCAGGATACGCTTTTATGCATGAAGAAGAGATGGAACATGCTTTTGCTAACGATTTTCCATACAAATTAACTGATTCACAACAAAAAGCTTGGGACGATATATCTAAAGATATGGAAAGTCCACATCCAATGGATAGACTTTTAGCAGGTGATGTTGGATTTGGAAAAACTGAAATTGCTTTTAGAGCTTGTTACAAAGCAATTTTAAGTGGGAAACAAGCTGCTATTTTATGCCCTACAACGATTTTAGCTAAACAACATAATGAAGTTGCAATTAAAAGATTTAAAGGTTATGGCGTTGAAATTGCGATGTTGTCACGCTTCACGCCAAAAAAAGAAATTGAGAATTATATTAAAAAAATTAAAGAAGGAAGAATTCATTTAATTATAGGTACTCATAAAATATTAGGCTCAGAGATAGAGTTTAATAATTTAGGATTATTAGTGATAGACGAAGAACAACGTTTTGGTGTTACTCACAAAGAAAGAATAAAGGAGATAACGACAAATATTGATGTTTTGACATTGTCAGCTACACCTATTCCAAGAACATTACAAATGTCTCTTTTGAATGTTAAATCTCTATCTTTATTAACTCAAGCACCACAAAATAGAATGCCAATAAAAACATACGTAACAAAGTATGACGAAGGGTTAATTAAAGAAGTAATTGCTCGTGAACTTGGTCGTGGAGGGCAAGTTTATTACTTACATAATAGAATAGATTCGATTTATAGTAAGGCCAAAAAAATACAAGATATGTTTCCTAGTTGTGTAGTTAAAGTAGTTCATGGTGCCCTTTCAGCAGATGAAATAGGCGACGTTATGAATGAGTTTTACGATGGAGACATAGATATTTTGGTGTGTACAACTATTATAGAAACAGGTTTAGACATTCCTAATGTCAACACTATTATTGTCGAAGATGCAGATCACTTTGGACTAGCACAGTTATATCAAATAAAAGGAAGAGTTGGACGAAGCAATCGTTTAGCTTATGCGTATTTATTCTATAAAGAGTACAACAATTTATCAGAACAAGGACAAAAAAAACTTAAAGCTATAAAAGATTTCACTGAATTAGGCTCAGGTTATAAGATTGCTAACCAAGATTTAAATATTAGAGGAGCAGGAGATATTTTAGGCAAAGAGCAAGCAGGATTTATAGATTCAGTTGGCTATGATGCTTATATGAAACTATTACAAGAAGTAATGAATGAAAAAAATATATCTGATAAAAGTAAGGAAAATAAACCTCTGATTATTAAATATGAATTGTCATTTAGTTTAGATAGTCATATTCCACCTTCTTATGCTTCAGATTCTGATAGAATTTCAATGTATCAAGAATTAAATGAGATAACGACATTTAAAGATCTTCAAGATTACGAAGCTAAAATTAGAGATATATATGGACCGATTCCTGAAGAAGTAAGAAATTTATTCTTAAAAAAAGAAATCGAAATATATCTCAATGATACTTTTGTGGAAAACTTTGTAGAGAATATCGATAAATATATTATTACAATATCTCCACAATTTATGGCTCGAGATGGAGTTATAAATTTGATAGAAAAAGCACTATCTAATTTTTCTAACGATATAATCGTTAGATTTACACAAAAAAGAATGATTATATATGTAAATAGGACTCCAGATTATTTAGTGTTGCTATACAATATATTATCAAGCTTATATTCTATAAAAAATAATTAATGAATTAATTTAATTGTTAACGGGATTAGATGATTTGTTATATCTGAATAAAATGGGACGTATATTACGTTCCCATTTTTATCTTCTATAACAGGATATAAATTTCTTAAGTAAACAGGAACTTTTTGGCTTTTGATAAAGTGTTTAACATTTTTGGTCTTAAGCTTAGTTGATATTTTATCTCCTGATTTAATGCATCTAATTTTAATTGGATAAGAGTAATCAAAGACGTTAAAAACTCGACCATCTGTTAAATCAATTGAGATAGTTTCAAACGAATATATTCCAGCCCTTTCAATTGTATATTCATAAGGATTAGTGGTTAAATACTTAGAAATAAAGAAGTATTGCGAATCTTGATATAAATAATAATCGTCAATTAAATATATTGTTCCAGGTTTATTATTTTTTAAAAATTCTAAGCATTTATTAACCAGTGACTGTACTTTTTTCTCAGTTATAAAAGGCATAACTTGACTTATTTTATTCCATAAAAGTCTTTTTTTAATTTCATCAGATAAAGTTGAGTATTCTTTATAATCTATTTTTTCTTTTTGACATAATGAGTCTATTTGTTTTGAAATTAAATATAAATTTTCGTTTTTAAAGCTTATTTCCTCTAAAAGTGTAGAAATTTTTTCGGAATTTAGCTTAAATGTTCTAATTTTGTTTCTTAAACGAGATGTATTTTTGTTTGTAATATCATCATAGTATGGAATTTTGTTTTCGTTTAAATAGTCGATTAAATCTTGCTTTGTATAATTTAATAATGGTCTATAAATATATGTATTATTTATAACTGATATTTCACGAAGGCCATAATGAGTTACGAGTGAACTTCTGCTTTTTTGAATTAAATAAGTTTCAATCAAATCGTCTTTATGATGGGCTGTAAGAGTTCCTTTAGCGTTAAGTGTTTTTGTTAAGGAAGCAAAAAAATTGTATCTATAGACACGAGCCCAATTTTCAAAATTTTGACCACTAACATCTTCTAGATATACATTGTTTTGAAAAAGCTCGTATCCACTATCTTTAGAAGTTTCGTTAACTAGTTTTTGTTCTAAAGGGACAAACTCTGAATCGTGGTAGTTTACATAAGCTAGTTTAACGTTTGTATATCCTAATTCTTTAAGCATATAAACTAGTGCTGTTGAATCTGGACCTGCAGAAAAAGCGACAATTAATAAGTCATCTTTTTTTAAATTCAACTTTTTTAGTGATAGTTTTAAGTCTTCTAAATTTTTCATAAACTTATACTATCACATTTCTTGAGGTTTAAGTAGGATAATAGTAATATCATCGCTTTGATTTTCTTTAGCTTTGTTTAATATTCTATCCAAAATAATATCTAAATTGTTTGATTCTTCAAAACAGCTTTTTAAAAATGGATATGTAATTTCATTTATTCCATCAGTAGCTAATAAAATTATATCGTTAGACGATAGTTCAAAATGTAGTGGATCAATATCAGGATCATCGATAATTCCTAAAGGCAACATTATTTTGCTTAACTCGTATAATTTTGAATTTCTATAAAGATATGAAATGTAACTTCCAAATTTATATAGTGTTGTGTTTAAAGTGTTTAAATTTATTTTTAAATAGTCCAAAGTTGCATAATCTTCTGAACTAGATTTTAATTTTAAAAGTCTATTTGTTTCATCGATTACTTCGTCAATGTTTAAATTAAGCATTAACGTTGTCTTAAAAACGTTTGTAAGGTATTTAGAAGTTAAATATGAATCATCTTCATGTCCCATACCATCAGACAATATGAAATGAAAGTTATTCGAATAAATAAAAGAGGAATATGTATCGCCAGATATTTTATTATAGGCTGATGATACGGCTTTAATTTTAATTGTATATTTTGTTTTATAAGAAAAATGATAGTGATATGAATGTGAAAGCATAGAATACTCATACGATTCTAACGTTAAAGGCTTATGTACAATATTGCTTAAAGTTTCGATGAGATAGTCATCAGATAATTTAGCGTTACTTTCAATTAATAGTCCTTTTTCAATATTATTTATCGAAATAATTGAAGTATATTTTTTTGATATTTCATCTATATAATTTTTTTCATCATCTTTAAATTCTAATAATTTATCAATAGGTTTAATTATTCTATTAATTTCTTTTTCCTTTGTTATTTTATCGACACTTTCTAATTGAGCTTTTATTGTTTCTCGTTCATATATAGGCTTTAAAGTTCTTAACCTGTATATAAACTTGTTAGGATATTCACATATACGTGTAATTCTTTCTTTTTCTTCATTTGTAATGTTTGTGTTCAGAAGAGAAACAAACTCGTCTTTTAATGTGCAATTTTTACACATGTCACATTTATAGCATAGTTCTTTATTAAGCATTAATTCTGTTTTGGCTTGAGGAGAAATAGATTCTCTAACACAGCTATCTTTTAATAAAGATAAATACTCTTTGAGTAGAGAAATGTTTTTATTTAATTCAAATATGGGTGTTGTATTTTGTTGAGAATTATAAATTATGTTATTAACGTAATCTATTAATAAAAAAGATGTAATTGCAGAAAAAGAAACTATGTAAAATAGTTCTTCTCTATAAAAATTATGGAAAAATAGAGCATATAGAATTGGAGGAGAAAAAGTGATTATTGAAATATATACTTTCTTTTTTGGTAAAAATACTAAAGCGAAAGGCGATAATAAAATAAAGATAGTATATGATTCTATTCTAGTAACATAATTTAAAATTAATAAACTTACAAACAATAAACTTAAGCGAACTTTAAAATCAGAATTAACTGAGTACAAAAATATTAATGATATGAAAATTAACGATAAAGATAAATATTGATATCTATAAAATATAATAGATAAATAAGATATAAGAAAGAATAATGTTGTTTCATCGACTTTTTTATAGTATTCAACAAAAGAAAAAAACTTATCAATGGTATAGAAAAAATGAATTGAGATAAAAAATGATACAATAATTGTTATTAACGATTCTAATGTAGGTGAGGTAACAAAATATATAGTTCCAAAAGATAGTTGAGTTAAAGTTAACGAAAAAGATTTATTAAAGAAAATATTCTTAGTTTTAAATGGGATTAATGTGAAGAGTAAGAAGACTATTCCTATAAATGATATTTCAAAGCCATAATTTAAGTTCTTAATAAAGGATATAGTAATTGAAATAGCATATACCAAAATAAAGAAAATATTATTGACTAACAAAGATGAAGCTAAAAGTGGAACATAAAATGGGTTAAATAAAAAAGCATCACTAGTTAATAGTGTAGATGCAAGTAAAAATAAAATTAACGATAATTTCAAAATACTACTTCTATTAATTTTTAAATTATCTAATAATCCTTTTTTATAAGTGTTTTTTAAAGCTTCTTTTTTTAACATTTTCTACCACCTCAACTAACTATAAAAAAGTGATAGAGCGAATAATAATAAATAGTGTCGAAGCAAATAAAAAATGAGCTTTAAAGCTCATTTGAATTCAACGATAATATTGTCCTTATCAATGACAAGGTATTTATCTTCAAAATATAAAGAGTAATAAGTGTCATCTTTAAGTTTTTCTGAATGATCCAACAAATCTTTGTAGTCATTTTCTATTCTTGTTTTTATTGCCACTAATTTTTTGTTTTCGTTTACTGTTTGCACGTATTTTGTTACTAGAATTGATATTGCTGTTATAGCTCCTATTATGACAAAAACGGAGGCAATATTTATTAATCGATTTATAAAGCTTTGTTTTTTTGCCATTGTTTAAAATCTCCTTTGATGCATTTTTAATCTTATCACAAAAGAACTCAATCTTCAATTTCAAAGGAGTAAGAATATGCTTTGATAATGCTTCAATTACTTCTTCAATAACAATTAAAAATTTTGGATGATAAAATTTATAGTAAACTATAACTCCTAACCCAAAGCTTATAAAATAAAATATATTGTAGACGCCTTTTGTGAATACAATTAGAAATTTAAAATATAAATAAAAATAAAATATAAAGAAAAACAGTTCAAAAAGTAATCTAAACAACTTTCCATTATATTTATAAAATGCTCTATTAAAAACGCTCCAAAGAAGTAAAAAAATCATTCCTAAAAAGAAAGATCCAAAAACTCCTTGTGCTTGCGATAAAAGATTCGTCATCTAAAAAGTTTTTTCCAAATAGATGAATTTATATCTTTGGAATTTTTAGTTAAATAACGTAAAGAATTAATATTTCCGTTTATAACTAAAACTTTATTTTCTACATCCATTTTACCTAATGTCATATTAGATCCTGTAATTTGCATATTACCGAAATCTGTTTCAAGATAAAATTCTTTATCGTTAAAAGAATTTAGCTTGTTTACACAAGTTATTTTTGTTTCATTTCTATCGGTTATTTCGACTTTATGATTGCTTTTAAGTTTATTCTCTTGTTCCATTCATATTCACCATTAAAGAATATGAAGAACAAATTTATTTATTACTTTATATCATATAATTCGTTAACTTTATTCAGTGGGCAACTTTCCTTTAATATTTTAACTTCAATAGTTAATTTTTGACCATTTGGATTTGAAATACACACTATATCTCCAACTTTAACATCACTAGCAGGTTTTGCTACTTTGTCGTTTATAGAAACAAATCCAGCATCGAGTATTTTCTTTGCTACTTCTCTTCTTTTTATAATATGTGTTACTTTTAAATATTTATCGATTCTCATAATTTCACCAGTAAAATAATAGCACAAAATATGCTTTTTTAAAATTTATGATTAGTTAATAAGCCTATTTTATAAAAAATTCATTAAAATTAGGCAATTACAGCCTATTTTAATCACATTTTAGAATAGTATATAGCGTAAGTAATAAATGCTTACTCACCTCCAAAAGCAGCCCTACTAAGCGGACAGATAAAGTCCGCTTTTGTCATTTTAATGGCGTATTGACATATATATAGTTATAAGTCAAAATATTGATAACCTAATTACTGGAGGGTTAGTTATTATGTTTGAAATTAGAGATATTAAATATCTTGAAAAAGAGCTTAATACATCGTTAGAGGATGGATTAAGCCAAGAAGTTGCATTAGAAAAGTTAAAATTGGAAGGCAAAAACTCTCTTCCAGAAAAGAAAAAGAAACCATTAATAATTAAATTTTTATTACAATTTTGTAATCCTATGATTTTTGTGTTAATAGGAGCAGCCATTATTTCTTTATGTTTAAAAGAATGGGCGGATGCAATAATTATTTTAGTTGTAATTTTTTTAAATAGCATAGTAGGTACGATTCAAGAATCTAAAGCTGAAAAAGCTCTAGATGCTTTAAAAAAACTTTCTTCACCTCAGTGTATAGTTAAAAGAAATGGAAAATTAAGCGAAATTAAAGCTGAAGATTTAGTCACAGGTGATTTAGTAATTTTAGAAGAGGGTAATATCGTTCCAGCCGATATAAGACTAACCAAATCTATTAATTTGAAAATAGACGAATCAAGTTTAACAGGTGAATCTGTTCCAGTAGAAAAAGATGCTAATATAGTTCTATCTAATTCAGTACCGATTGCTGATAAAGTAAATATGGCATATATGTCTACCCCAATTAGCTATGGAAGAGGAGAAGGAATAGTTGTTGCTAAAGGTGCAAAGACAGAAATTGGTAAGATAGCTAATATGCTTTCTAATAATGAGGCGGAAAAGACTCCACTTCAAAAAAGATTAGCTGAACTATCCAAAATTTTAGGAATTATTTGTGTTGTAGTATGTGTATTGATGCTAATAATTGGACTATTGCATAATATCCCAGCTTTTAAAAACTGGGAGTCATTTAACCCAGTTTTTTCTGAATTACTCGTTATGTCAATTTCAGTTGCTGTAGCAGCTATTCCAGAAGGATTGCCAGCAGTTGTTACTATTGTGTTAGCCATGGGTGTTACGCGAATGGTAAAGGTAAATACAATTGTTAGAAAATTGCCTTCTGTTGAAACTTTAGGTGCTGTTAGTGTAATTTGTACTGATAAAACTGGAACATTGACTCAAAATAGAATGACAGTAAAAAAGGTATGTGTAAATAATATTACATATAACGTTAACGATATAAAAGGTAATGATGATGCTAAATTTTTAGCTAAAGGCATGATGCTTTGTTCAAACGCCTCAATTAAAGGAACAAGATTTGGAGATCCGACAGAGTTAGCACTTTTGGATTACGCTAAAATTTTCGGTTTAGAGAAAGAACAAGTAGAAAAAGATTCTGAACCAAGAATTGATGAGCTTCCATTTGATTCAATTAGAAAACTAATGTCAACTCAACATAAGGTAAATGACAAATATGTAGTTTATACCAAAGGGGCTTTAGATAGTATTTTGAAAAAAGTTACTAGAATATCCATTAATGGGATAGTTAGAAAAATTAGTAATCAAGATATAAAAAATATAAATGAATCTGCTTCAAAGATGGCTAAAGAAGCATATAGAGTATTAGCTTTTGCTTATCACGAAAGTAGTAAAATTAATGAAGATGATTTAATTTTTGTTGGTCTTGTAGGTATGATAGATCCTCCAAGATTAGAGGCTAAAGACGCTGTTTATAAACTAAAACAAGCTGGTGTTAAAACAGCTATGATTACAGGAGATCATAAAGATACTGCTTTTGCTATTGCTAAAGAGATTGGTATAGCTAATAACATTGAAGAGTGTCTTTCTGGTGATGAGATAAATAAACTAAGTGCAGATGAATTAAAAGAAAAAGTATCAAGTGTTTCTGTTTTTGCTAGAGTTTCACCACAAAATAAAGTAGATATAGTAAAGGCTTATAAAGCAAACGATAATATTGTTGCTATGACAGGTGATGGTGTAAATGACGCCCCTTCCTTAAAAGCAGCAGATATTGGTGTGGCAATGGGTATTACTGGCACAGATGTTGCTAAGAATAGTGCGGATATGGTCTTAACAGATGATAACTTTGCATCTATAGAAAAAGCTGTTGAAGAAGGAAGAGGCATATATGCCAATATTAAAAAATCTATTTTGTTTTTACTCTCAAGTAATTTTGGAGAAGTAATGACTATGTTTTTTGCTGTTCTCATTGGCTTTCCAATGCCGTTATTAGCTATTCATATTTTATGGGTTAATTTGATATCAGATTCTTTACCTGCATTAGCGTTAGGAAGAGACGATATTGATCCAGACAATATGAAACAAAAACCAAGAAAAGCATCAGAGAGTTTATTTGCTAATGGTGGATTTGTATTCACTATTTTTTATGGATTTGTTATTTTCTTTATGACCATGTGTGCTTTCTTAATTAATCCTATATCAGAAATGTTTGAACTAAGTCAATCATTTAGCTGGAAGCATTTAATGCAAGCTTTGTCTGATGAAGAAATATTAAGACATTCTCAAACCTTTGCATTTACAACTTTAGGAATGTCACAGTTATTCCATATGTTGGGAATGTCAAATATTAAAAAGTCAGTATTTAACTTATTTAAATCAAAGAACTGGATGTTTATAGTTGCGTTAGCTATAGGAATTTTATTACAAGTGTTAGTAACTGAAATACCTATTTTATCTGATTTCTTTAAGACTACAAGATTAAGTTGGTATGAATGGCTATGGTTATTGGCTTTAAGTTCAATTCCATTAATAATTCATGAAATATTAGTTCCTTTTTTCAAAAGAAAGAACTTAATGTAAAGTACATTTGTCTATTTAAGTCATAAACTAATATGTGAATAGAAACGTTTACAATAATATTAAAGCACCAGAGTGTAAAACATATGCAAGTTTTATCTTAAATTTAACTGCTAATGAACAAGCAACTCTTGCTTATTTTATAGGTATTATTATGTCACAAGATTTAACTCCTATGGAACAACAAGCCTTAGGAAACTTTTTGATGCTTGTATCACAAGTAATGATTACAATAAGTGCTCAAAATTTTTTGGTTCAACAAAGAATACACCAAAAAAATAACAATAATTTATAAAAAACATAAAATTTCTATTACAAAATGATAATATTGTCAAAATAAAAAGAAATTTGTATTTACAAAATAAATTTTATAATGTACTATAGATTCGAAATATGTAGAACTAAAAAATAGATTAATCGGTCATAAATCTATATCGTTTAAAGAGCAGTATAAAGTTGTATGGAGACTTTATAATAGACTTATATGTAAGATAGATTATATAGCTTTTAAAAAGCTTAAATATGGCTATAGCAGTTATATAAAGGAAATATCTATGATGAAGAAACAAAGCTGTATTACTTAATAAGTAGGTATTATGATCCAGAAATAGGAAGATTTATAAGTCAAGATAGTGTAGAATATATAGAGCCAAGTAGTATAAGTGGATTAAACTTATATGTTTATTGTTGTTATGATCCTATAAACATGTGTGATCCTAGTGGAAATTTTGCTTTAACAACTACAATTATTTTGGGATTAATAGGAAATGGTGCACTAGCTGGTTTCGGTGTAGTTGCTTATGCTGATTACAAAGATGATGGAAAAATCTTTAATGGTAGTGTTGGATATAAAACCTATATTTTTGGAACATTGTTAGGTGGGACTATAGGAGGAATAATAGGATATTTTTTAGCTCCGTTAATTGCTGTATTACTTACATCTACATGTACTATTGGTGGCGGATTTGCTTTGTCAGGTATTAGCGGTTCAGTTGGCGGAGGAATTGCAATTAGTTTATCTGGTGAATTGTCATTAATCGGAGCTATTTCTCTTACAGGAATATTATCTGGTGCAATTGTAATGGCTGCAAAATGGAAACCTGGTTCTTGGCCAGGTGACGATTTTGAATGAAGAGGACAGCTTCCTATTGGTGGAGATAAGGGTGCTTGGGTCAATTCTAATATTAGTGATTCTTTGCATCCGGATTTAAATCATCCAATGCCAATTGGCCCACATTGGGATTGAATTAATAAGGTCTTAGATATAATTAAAAGGATATTTAGGTAATGATATGGCGTACAAAAAATTGAATTAGTTTCTTTTTTAAAAAGGTTAGATAGGATTTTTTTAGAAAATCCTGATTTGTGGTATGAATTCATTTTGCCAAAGGAAAAGGCAGAAGAATTTAGAATAAAGTACAAAAATAATTATTCAAAAATTTGGCATGAACATTGTTCTGAATGTTGGGCTACAATAAGTTTGAAATCAAAAATTTGTTATTATGACGAAGAAAAAAACTGGTTATGTAAAAAATGCTTTGAAAAAATGCAAAAAGATAAAAAAACAAAGCGTAATCTCAGTATTTAAGTTATAACTATAATAATAGAAATCTGTAGTTTTTAATCTGCTTAAAATGCAGGTAATAAAATAAGCAATTAAATTTATATAAACTAAAAAAAGCAGATACTTTTTTGAAGTACCTGCAGTATATAATTTTATTTTAATGTTATTATTATTTCGTTATCCGTTTTATCGCTAACTTCAAAGCCAAACGGAATATCTTTTAAAGAATTGGTTTGAAATTTGCTAGCATTAAAGGAGTCACCTTTTTGAAACAAGAAAGAGTTATCTGCATACGTTGTTCTATTTTCAGCAGCTCTAAACGAGGTGTCATCAGCGCCAATAAGACCTATAAGTTTTTGTGTTGTATCAACAGCATAAGAACTTGAAGGAGTATTAGAATTAACAGGAATATAGATATATAAATTAGATCTATATGATGTGATATTTGTGTAATACTTTTTGTTCCATGAAGTTCCTAATCCAGGTCTATAACTTAGCTTACCAAGTCTATTATCAACGTGATACATTATTAAGCCATTTTGAGTATACATTTGCTTCTTATTTGTTTTATAAGCTGTTAAGGCATCTTGTTTATTTAAACCTGTTGGTGTGTAGTATTCAAGTATTAAATACTCACCATATGGATTGTCGGAATAATCAATAGGTATTATTAAGGCATCACCACTTGATTCAAAAGGTTTTAATGAATAAACGCTTTGTCCGCTATTTGCTACAGTTGGCTTTATCCAACCTAACAAGTATTTAGAGAAAGAGTCGATATCTCCTATATTGCAATCCATCATAGTTAATCCACCAGTTGGATTTTTACCTGTACTATCGGCATCGTAATAATCATCAAGTCCAAGTAAATGACCTGTTTCATGTATAAATGTATGGGCATCAGGTTTTCTGGTGAATGAATCGTATCTTAAGAATTCATAGCTTGCCCAAGAATAACCACCAACTTTTAAGTTGTCGACTTTAGATTCTTCGTCGTTATTCCATGTGGTAAAAGCCCACCATAGATCACTATTGTTGTTATAGCTCTTTGAGTAAACTAACCAAACAGCATCTATATATCCATCTTTATCTGTATCAAATTGTGATAAGTCGACATCTGGGTTTTCTTCGTGATACCACTTTACAGCTTCATAAGCAAGGTTATCAGTGACAGCTTTTACTGATGAATTTGTGGCTAAAGCAGTGTAATAAGAAGTTGATTGAGGGGCTCTATACCAACTATTAGCAACTACTCCTTCAATATTTAATTTCCCATAACTACTTTTGCTATAATAAGAGGATACACTTTCCCAGTAATTATCGTTTTCGCTTCCAAAGAAGGCAGTTTCTATATTTGAAGTAATTTGATAGTTGTGAAGTGAAGTGCTTGCTGGAGCATCATAAAAGTCCACAGGAATAACTAGCATTTTTGGATTACCTGTGTGTGGAACATCGATAAGTCCCATATTTGCATTAATTTCTCGTGAATCTATTTCACCTTCAACTTTTACTGTTCCCATATTACAAGAACTTAGTAAAAGTGTAGTAATTACTAATGGGAAAATTAACTTTATGTGCTTCATTTTGTAATAGTAATTGTTACTCCTTCATCAGTACATTTTCCAAAGCTAATGTTAAAGCCTAATGTTTCGTCGTTATACATGTTAAGTGAACTAGAAATTGAGTCGCCTTCTTGGAAAAGCGTAGAATTATCAGCTGTTTGTTGATTGCCTGGAACGACAAATCTGTTGTTTCCAGTAGCCTCTAATAATCTAATAAGAGGATGTGGATTCCAAGTTGTTACTTTTCTATCGTATGAACGTGATGGTGTATTGGAATATATTAAGTCGTATGTTATTGATATTGTAAAGGAACTTTCATCAAAATCATAATAGAAGTTGTTGTTCCATGTACCTGTACTAGACATACCACTTTGAATAATGGCACCGACTCTACTATCTACTAAATAAGCTTTAACTCCATTTTCTGTAAAGCCATGGAGATACTTATTATCTGTATTTTCAGTGTCAAATCTATTTAAACCAGTTGGTGTGTAATATTCTAATAAAAGATATTTATCGTAATACGTTTTATTCCAATTCATATTTAATAACAAGAATTGGCCATTTTCTTGGAATGGTTTTAATGTATATGTTCCTTCTTCTTTGACATATGTAGGTGTAGTCCAATCAAGTATATATTTTGAATAAGCATCGTGATCTAATACGTTGTAGTCCATCATATCTAGGCCACCAGTAGGATTTGCTGCTTGAGAATCATAATCGTAATAGTCATATAAGCCAAGCATGTGTCCTGTTTCGTGGATGAATGTATGAGAGTCGTGACTATATCCACCTTCAACTGTGAATTTGTAGCTACCCCAACCGAATGTCCCTAATTTAACATTAGAATTGAAGTTCCAATAAGTAAAAGCCCATAAAAGTTGTTGCTTAGCTTCATAATAGTCAACATAAGTACTATTTGATGATAAATAGTCTTCTAAGTAAACAAACCAGACCCCGTCGATTAATCCATCACCATCATTATCATAATTGATATTGTTATATGATGTACTATCTCCAAAGACGCCATTAATTATAGTGGCTTCTATAACACCTAATTGTGTATAGAAAGCGTTTGAGTCATAAACTTTTGAAGTTCCATATCTAGAATACATCAAATTGCAATATTCGTTTACTGTTCTAGGAAGTTCATATACTTCAGAAATTTCTCCTTTTAAGTTTAACTTTCCATAGCTAGATTTTTTATAAAAAGAGCTTACTGATTCGTTTCCGTTTTCTTCATTAGATTCACCAAAGAAAGTTTGATGTAAATTTTCTTTGACTAAGTCGCAAGAAGATTCCATAGCGTTGCATGTATCTTTATCGCCTTTAAAAGCTACAGGAATAACTAACATATTTACATCACCAGTACTTGGCAAAGTTGGCATATCGTTTAATTCTTTAAGTTTACGATATGGTAAAACTGTAGGAGCAGGTTCTTCAATTGATGAAGAGCTCGATGAACTACTACTTGAAGAAATACTTGAACTTGAACTTGGTTCAATTGTTGATGATGGTAAATTTGTGGATGAAGAAATTGGCTTATTTCCACAAGAGACAAGCGATGTTAGTAAAATTGTTGTTAAAAATACTTTGTTTTTATAATTCATAAATATCACCTACTTTGTAACGTATATAGTTGCGTTATCTTTTAGTTCGCCGACATAAAATTTATAGTCAGGTTTCTTTCCACTATGGAAAGTGAAATTTTTATATTGATTAACTCCAAATGAAGAACCGTTTTTGAAAAGGCATCTGTTATCAGTTAAATAACCGCTCATAGCATAGTTGGTTTCTCCAGCTTCTAATAGAGAAATTAAGTATTTACTTTTATCGTTTGAAATTGTTTTGCTAGGAGTGTTTGAATGAAGAATTTGATAATTTGCTGATGAATCTGCAAATAAATCGCTAGAATTTTCAACGACTGAAAATAAACCGTTTTCGAAAATTTTACCAATTCTACTATCGACATGATAAGCCATTATTCCGGCTTTGCTATACATTGAAAATGTTGGATAGTTTACATCTCTTTTATTTAAACCGGTTGGTGTATAGTAAGTTAAGACAATATATTCATCATAAGTTGATCCATTCCAGTTGTTGCCTATAATTAGAGCATCTCCTGAATCTTCAAAAGGATTAAGGTTAATATATCCGTTGCTTTCAGGAGTTATAGGATTAATCCAACCAAGTTGTAATTTAGTATAAGCGTTATGATCTCCGACATTTGCTACCATTGTTTCTAAGACACTAGTAGGATTATATTGGTTATTGTCGTAATTATAATAGTCATCAATTCCTAATAAATGAGCAACTTCATGTATATATGTGTGTGTATCTAAAACATATTTTTCAACATCAAATAAATCGTAGTAACTTGCCCATAAATAGTTGTCGTAAACATAATCGTTATCCGTTGTAAAGTTGATAGTGTATGACCAAAATAACTCTTTTTCTACATCTGTCATATTTTTATTGTTAACGAAATAAATAGCCATGACAGAATTGTATTTTTCTTTAACATTTAATGTTTCTAAAGCACTATTTATTATTTGTGTAGAAATTTCTGTGGCTGAATCAGGGTCTTTTCTAACCAAACTTTGGTAGTAAGTTACTGAATTTTCATTTAAAATCATGTTCTCGGATACTTCAAATTTTAAGTCTAGTTTTCCATAGCTTGATTGATAATAATAATCGTGAACACTAGTAAATAATTCGTTATTGCTACTTCCATTTAATGCTTGATCTATATTACTCAATTCAGTTGTATAGTCTGTAGCTATAGATGAGCCTTGGAACATTATAGGTAAAACAAGTATTTTTTGACTTCCTATAGAAGGTAAAAAATTATAGCCTTGACTCTTTCCATAATCAGAAGCAAGATGAGCTGGACTATAAGAAGCAACTTTAGCCTCTGTTTCTTTCAACTCACTAGGAACACTTGAGTCTGTAATGCTACAAGAAGATAAAATGAGCAAACCAAAAAGACTTACGATGACAAGCTTTTTATTAGTCACCATAGTCTGAACCTCTACTTTTGTCTTCTAAGAAGATCTTAAGTTTGTTGGTTATATCTGTAATTTCTAAATATACTGCTTCAATATTTTCTGGTACAAAAGTCAAAGGATTTTCATCGTCAGCTGTAAATACAACAAACTTATTTGCTTTAACAGCTCTATCCATCTCAGCTAAAATATCGTTTATTCTATCAGGATAGTGAACTTTAAAAGTCTCTAATGTTGTATAAAAAGCAGGTTCGATATAAAACTTACTTCCATCTTCGTTTTCATATAGTGTGCAATATCTATTTCTTAAGTCGATTAATCTTTTTTTAGATTCCCATTCTGGATAATTTTTCATACAAGTACACCTCAAAATTAATAACTATGTTATTATACTGAATTTCTATATAAAAATCCAAATATTTACATACTCAAAATAAGCATTTCTAAAGCTTCTTTTTGTTCTGTGTCTTTAATCTTTGAAACTTCATATTTAAAAATGCCTTTTAAATTTTCTTGAACAGTGGCTAAGTTGCTATTAATCATAATGAAATCGTTCTTCAAAGATCCTTTTATTTCAGTAATTAAAAAAGCGACAAACATTTTTATTGTATTGATATTATCAATCATCGCTGCGACTTTTCTAGCTTCAACAATAAGAAATGAATCTATGTTTTCTTTTCTATGAGAAGTCATATATGCAAAGACATCACCGTCTTTTTCTATATATTCATAAGCATCTTCTCTCACTGAATCAATTATGGTGTTTAATTTTAAAAATGTTGAAGCTCTCTCTGTATCTTTTTGAGCTTTTATTAACAATAATTTCTTTAGAAGGGATAAGCTTGAATCTAAAGTTAAATATGCTAATGATCCTCCAAAAAGTGGATCATTAAGAGAAGCTAATCCTTCTCTTATTTGTTCGTAAGTATTGTGTTTCATGTTATTTTTCTCCATATTTGATATCGTAAAGTATTTCGTCAAACGAAAGCATCTTTTGTGGGGTTAATTTTATTCCAATTGACTTAAGAGAAATATACTTAGGCAAATCTTGCCAATATTTTTCTCCTTTAAAAGCTTTCTTTTCGTTTAAGTATTTAAGTAAAGTACATCCAACGTAATAGCCTAAATTGATATAGTAATCCGATCTTAACGGATTGAATTCAATCATGTTTATAGTCGGTGCATCCATTAGCTCTTCTGCGATAAAATCTATGACTGGTATATGATAATTGTTATATTTTTCAGGTTTATGTGAAGCTGTTAAAGGAACTACGAACATCATATCTAAATCGTATTGTTCAAGAGGCTTTGTTGGTTCGTTATCGGTTTTAAGACAATCGACAAACATATCTCCATCAATTTCAACAGCATCAAAGATATATGGAATAGCTGATGATCCTAATAAGACTTTGCAGATATAATCTTGAGGTTTATAGTTCAAAAGAAAATATTTTGCAGTATAAGTTTTCTTTAGTCCTTTTTTATTAACCATTGAACAACAAGCATATACAGGTTTATCTATCTTTAATAGATTCTCTAAATCAAATTGTTGATATATATAAGACATGAGAGCATTTCTTGAAAATAATCCTTTTTCTTTAACCGGTATTTTGTCTTTTAGATCATTTTTATAATCTAAAACCATGTTTGCATCCATATCTTTCCAAATTTTATAGCATTCTGTTAAGTTATCTAATAAATACATAACAGCTGAAAACGAACCGATAGAACCTCCAGCGATAGCTTGAATTCTATCGTATAACTTGTATTTTTTTAGCGCGGCCATGACTCCAAGTTGATAAGCTCCTCTTGCACCGCCGCCACTTAAAACTAATCCGATATCAGGCTTTCTCATACTAAATATATATTACTATATTCCACATAGAGTATAAAAGTGATAAACATAAAATTGTTGTAATTTTTGTTTGCAATTTATATGGTATAATATTTTGGACGGAGAATTAAAAGTGAAATTAAAATTTGAATTATTATCTCCAATAAACGGAGAATCTGTTCATGTTATTGATGAACAAATTGTTAATTATTTAAACGAGGCTAATAAGAACTTAGATTTAGCAAATATTGATTTATACGCTAATTCCGAAACAAACATCGGACCAGTACCGGTCTCTTTTAAATTTAATACAAATAAAAAGATTAAATCAGCAAGAATACATATTTCTAAATCAAAAGATTTTGAAAAAGAGCAAATTATAATAACAAAAGATAAGACTGCTGAAATTTATAACTTAGAAGTTGATACGGTTTATTATTGGAGGGTGTCAAGTCGTGACAACTTTAGTGATGTACAACAATTTGTAACATACAATGAACCTAGAATGCTAAAGATAGGCAGCGTTAAAAATGTTAGAGATTTAGGTGGCACTTTAGCTTGTGGAACAAAGATAAAACAAGGCTTACTTTTTAGAGGATATGAATTGACAGAAAAGAGTTACTATCACACAAATAGAGAAGGATATAACTTGTTCCATAAAAAAATATTATTTAAAAAAGATGCTGAAATATTTAACAATTTTTTACATGTAAAAACTGAATTAGATTTTAGAGGTAACGAAGAATCTGGCTTGAAAGTTACGAGTGGCTTAGGAAAAGAGATTAATTATTTTAGATTGCCTATCACAGCCTATAAAGGAGCGCTTGGATTAAATAAAGATAATTCAATAATTCCTGGTATGACAAATTTATATAGACAAGTATTCGAAATACTTGCTGAAGAAAAAAACTATCCAGTCTATTTTCACTGTTGGGGTGGAGCTGACCGTACTGGTACTGTTGCATTTTTAATTCGTGGACTTTGTGGAGCTAACTTAACTGAATTAGTTACTGATTATGAAATAACATCTTTTTCAGGTGCTGTAAGAAATCACAAATACAACGATTTAAACATGAATTACTCGAATTTCTGTGAACTTGTAAGCGAAATACAAAAAAGATATAGAAGAAGTGAAAATGAACCTTGGAGTGAAGTTATAACTAGATATATGAAAACTTGCTTAGGTTTAAGTGAAAGCACAATTGAAAAATTAAAGAGAATTATTGTTGAAAAAGCTTGATTTTAGTCAGGTTTTCAAAGCTTAATTTTATTGAAAAACATCTTTATTATATATATACTTATTAGGATACTTATATATTTATAATTTAGAGTACGAAATTTTAGAAATGAGGTAAAAAATGAGTGTTTTAGACAAATTGTTCAGAATTGATCAAAGAGCATTTAAAAAAATTAAGAAAAAGGCAGTCAAGGTTTTAGACTATGAAGAAGAAATGAAAAAACTTTCTGATGAAGAATTAAAAGCCAAGACTCAATATTTTAAAGATCAAATTCAAAATAATGGTAAGACTGTTGATGATATCTTGCCAGAAGCTTTTGCTGTATGTCGTGAAGCTGCTAAAAGAGTTATCGGTCAATTCCCATATCCTGTTCAAGTATTCGGTGCCACAGTATTAAACGAAGGCGACGTTGCTGAAATGAAAACTGGTGAAGGTAAAACTTTGACAGCTACAATGGCAGTTTATCTAAACGCTTTGGAAGGTAAAGGTGTTCACGTTGTTACAGTTAACGAATATCTTGCTTCCCGTGATGCTGAATGGATGGGACAAATCTATAGATTCTTAGGTTTAACAGTTGGTGTTAACTTAAGAGAAAAAGATACAGCTGGAAAACAAGAAGCTTACAAGTGCGATATTACATATACAACAAACTCAGAATTAGGCTTTGACTATTTAAGAGATAATATGGCTACAAGACCACAAGATAGAGTTTTACGTGGCTTACATTTTGCTATTGTCGATGAAGCTGACTCTATTTTAATCGATGAATCTAGAACCCCATTAATTATTTCTGGTGGCTCTGGTATTACAGCAAACTCTTATGTTACAGCTGACCGTTTTGTTAAATCATTAAGAAAAGATAAAGACTTTACTTACGATATCAAAAAGAAGTCTTGTACTTTAACAGACAAAGGTGTCGATAAGGTTGAAGCAGCTTTTGGTATTGAAAATCTTTATGATCCACAATATTCAGATTTAGTCCATAGAATTCACCAAGCTTTAAAAGCAAACTTCACAATGCAAAAAGATGTTGAATACATGGTTAGCAACGATGAAATTTTATTGATCGACTCATTTACAGGCCGTGTTTTACAAGGCCGTGAATATTCAGATGGCTTACAACAAGCTATTCAAGCTAAAGAACACGTAACAATTAAACCAGAAACAATTACTTTAGCTACAATTACATATCAAAACTTCTTCCGTTTATACGATAAGCTTTCAGGTATGACAGGTACAGCTAAAACTGAAGAAGAAGAATTCCGTAAGATTTATAACATGCGTGTTATTCAAATTCCTACAAACAGACCAGTTCAACGTATTGATGATGTCGATTTAGTCTTCGGAAATTCAAACGCAAGATTTAAGGCATTAGTTGAAGAAGTTAAGAAAAGACATGCAACTGGTCAACCAATTTTAATTGGTACAGCTTCTGTTGAAAAATCAGAAATTGTTGACAAGCTTTTAACAGAAGCTGGTTTACCACATGATGTATTAAATGCTAAGAATCACGCTCGTGAAGCTGCAATTATCGCTGAAGCAGGTAAAAAAGGTGCTATCACTATCGCTACAAATATGGCTGGTCGTGGTACCGATATTAAAATTGACGATGAAGTTAAAAAGTTAGGTGGCCTTGCTGTTTTAGGTACAGAAAGACACGAATCAAGACGTATTGATAACCAATTACGTGGACGTTCAGGTCGTCAAGGTGATCCAGGTTATTCAAGATTCTTTGTTTCATTAGATGATGAATTAATGCAAAGATTCGGCTCCGATAACCTTCAAAGATTATTTGGAAAAATGGGTGATGAACCACTTGAAAGCTCTATGGTTACTAAAGCTATTACAACTGCTCAAAAGAAAGTTGAAGGTCAAAACTTCGATACACGTAAGAACTTATTAGATTACGATGATGTTTTGCGTCAACAACGTGAAATTATGTATAAACAAAGAGATACAATTTTATTCTCCGATTCAATTTTCGACTCTATTCAAAAATACTTTGAAAGAGCTGCAGAAGGCTTAGTAAGTGAATCAATTGTTGAAATTGATCAAGAAAAAGTTGTCGATGAAACAAAATTAATTAAATTAGTTGAACCTAAGTATTTAGCTCCAGGAACAATTAATCCAACTGATTTCCATCAAATCCTAGCTGATGAAGCAACAGACTTCTTAGCAACAATCATGTATAAGATTTATCTCAAGAAGAGAAAAGGTTGGTCAGATGATGTTGCAAACTATGTTGAAAAGACAGTTACTTTACAACAAGTTGATAAAAATTGGACAAAACACATCGATACTATGAGTAAGTTAAGAGAAAGTATTTACCTTAGAAGTTATGCTAACTCTAACCCATTGCAAGCTTATACAAATGAAGGTTATGACTTGTTTAACAAGATGGCTTTGACTATTTCTGATGAAGTAGTTAATAACCTTTTACACGTTCAAGTAAGAGTCACACCTCAACCACAACAACCAGCTCCAGAAGCTCAACCAGCTACTGACGCTGAAGAAGTAAAAGAAGTTAGAGAGACTCCAACTGAAGAACCAAAACAAGAAGAAGTTAAAGAAGAAAACAAGGAGCAAAACTAATGAAAGAACTTTATGAACTTAACTCTGAATTTTCAACTTATAAACAAAAATTAATCGAAATAAGAGGTTGTCTTTGACTTAGATAAGTTAAAAGAAGAAATTAGTAACCTTGAAAAAGAAACATTAGATCCTAATTTTTGGAACAATAGAGAAAATGCAACAAAAGTCTCAGCTCATTTAAGTGAATTAGAAGATAGAATTAAAACATATGAAAAGCTTGAAAAAGCATCTAATGACATAGAAGAGACTTTAGTATTTTTAAAAGAAGAACCTGATGCTGATTTTCAGCTTTCAGCTGAGAGTAGTATTCAAGAGTTTAAAAAAGATGTTAATGCTTTTGAAAACGAGCTTTATTTATCAGGTCCTTACGACCACAATAACGCTATTATTGACTTTCATCCAGGTGCTGGTGGAACAGAAGCTCATGACTGGGCTAGTATGCTTTTAAGAATGTATCAAAGATTTGCTGATAAACATAAGTTTAAAGTGGATGTATTAGATATATTAGAAGGCGAAGAAGCTGGAATTAAAAGTGCTACTATTCTTATAAAAGGAAAAGATGCTTTTGGAATGCTTAAAAGTGAAAGAGGAGTTCATAGACTAGTTAGAATTTCTCCTTTTGATGCCTCAGGTTCAAGGCATACATCTTTTGCCTCTGTTAACGTAATGCCTGAATTTAATAATGAAATTAAAATTGATATTAAGGATAGCGACCTTACCGTTGAAACTTATAGAAGCCAAGGTGCTGGTGGTCAAAACGTTAACAAAACTGAATCAGCAGTTAGAATTATACATAAACCAAGTGGAATCGTTGTTACTTGCCAAGTTGAACGAAGCCAAATTCAAAATCGTGAAATTGCTATGAATTTACTTAAATCACGCTTATTCCAAAAAATGGAACAAGAAAGATTAGAGAATTTAAGAAAAATTAATGGTGTAAAAAAAGATATAGAATGGGGATCACAGATTAGATCTTACGTTTTTTGCCCATATACTTTAGTAAAGGACCACAGAACAGACTATTCAGAAACTGAAGTAGCTGCTGTTATGGATGGAAACTTAGATGGCTTTATACAAGCCTATTTACAAAAGGAGTTTAAAGATGGCAATAAAGGACAAGATTAAAACTCGATGGCAAAACTATAAGAGTACATTAACTAAAAAAACTATAATGACCAATTTATGGCACTGTGTCTTAATGGTCTTAGGGAATGCATGTTTAGCTTTTGGAACAGCTATGTTTCTTTTGCCTTTTGAAATTGTTACAGGCGGTGTATCTGGTTTAGCCTTGATTCTTTCAATGTTTTTACCTTTAGATACTAAACTGCTTATTACTATTTTAACTTGGGCAATGTTTTTAATAGGACTCTTACTTTTAGGAGTAAAATTTTCCTTAAAAACATTAATTTCCACTATTGTTTATCCACCATTAGTCTACTTGTTTGGATTAATAAGGGATAATAACGCATGGATGCAACTTGTTAATGACACAACAGGAAAATTGCTAGCTGGTATTTTTGGTGGCTTCTTTGTCGGCGCTGGTTGTGGTATCACCTTTACAGGTGGAGGTTCAACAGGTGGTGTCGATTGCTTATCGTTAGCTTTAAATAAATACACTAAAATTAAAGCTTCAGTCGCTTCTTTTATAATCGACTCTTCAATTATTGTCGGTGGATTAATTTCTTATAAAGATTTTACTGCAGCGTTAATAGGTATTCTTAGTGCCTTTATATGTGCAACAGCTATCGATAGAATATTCTTAGGTAATTCACAAAGTTTTATTGCTTTCATAGTTTCTTCAAAATATAAAGAAATTAACGAGGCTATAAATAGCAAGCTAGAACGAGGAACGACACTTATTCATTCTGAAGGTGGATATACTGGAAATGAAACTAAAATGATTCAAGTTGCCTTTGAAAGAAAAGAACACTCTGATTTACAAGCAATAGTTGCTAAAATTGATCCAGAAGCGTTTATGTCTATCGTCCACGCCTACGAAGTTAACGGGTATGGTTTTAAACGTTTACCTACATCTAAAAAACAAAATAAATTTAAAAAAGTTAGCAAATCTAACGAAGAATAAAAGATTATAACTAAGAGAAATAAAAATCTCTTAGTTTTTTGTTTTAAAAAATTACATTATTAGTTAAAAATAATAAGAAAATATAATATTTTATGCTTTTTTTATTAAAATTATTCATATTTTTTACGATTTTCTACAATTCACTCGTATAAGAATTGTATGAAAAAATGGAGAGATATAGCGCTCGAGAGCTAAATTGAACCATTCTTGAGTACAGAGGGGAATATGTATAATGAAAACATTAGTTTATTTATTGGCTATCTCAATGTTATGCTGTGTAGGTCAAAATCTATCTCAACAACCTAATTTTCGCTTGGCCGAAAGCAAAACAGCGAGTTTAGAAAAATTAGAAACAAAGACAAAAAAGGGCACATCTTTAGATGATTTGACGGTTGAAAGTCAACGCCCAGTCCTTGGTGCTAGTCTTGAAAACAGATATGTTTTAACAACATATGTGGAAGGGGGCTTTTCGATATACGATTTAGAAGACTGCAGTTATAGTGAATATTCACTCTCGGGAGAAAGTCCTTATAGCGAGTGGAAAGATGCGTGCGACTTGTTATACTTAGGACCTGGAGGATATCTCTTCCGTCGTTCTGCCGAGGAGCCTTTTCTAGATAAAAATGGGAAAAGTACAACCGTTGAAACAATACTAGAGTGGGATGCAAAGCAAAAGGCGGAAGAAGAATTCGTTAAAGCAAAGAGAGAAAAATTATCAATTAATGTTGGTGAAGAGGATGAAGACTTAATTGAAACACAAGCTACTTGGAATAATTATTATCCGACTGCTGATTATAATGAGTTTAAAGTAATTAATAACTATACATTCTTTAAGAAGTATACAAACTATAGTATTAACGATGAAGGAAACTGTGGAATTGTTGCTATAGAATTATTGATGTCATACATGGATGCGATATATGATTCTGATATTATGGATGATAAATATACATCATACTTGGCACAAAATCTTACAAATGCATTTCCACCAGAATCGATTAATGCGTTTCCACAAACGCCTGGAACGTTACAAGATTTTTCTACAGATTTAACTGAATATTGTGTTGAAAAAGGCTATTGTGATCCAGATACATATGGAATGACATTAAAAGAAATTAGAAGTGCATTTAATGCATATATGAAGGATATTAGAGGATTTACTTCAAGCGATTATTCTGTTACAAGTGTAGAGGGTAACTTGGCAGATATAATGACTAGTGCTTGTAAAAAGAGGATAAAACAACAAGTATTATTAGGTAATCCATTGATTGTTGGATTAGGGGATCCATACCGTCATGCAGTAATTTGCTATGGATATAGTGATGATATGTTCTTAATGAATATGGGGGATAGGGCATATACGGATTATGCTATTAATCAAAAGTATGCAGAAACATGTGTTGGTTTCGCTGAGTGGAAAAGAGCTAGGTTAAACATTCCAAACAGATATTTATATGAAGGTGTCGTGTGCGATCCAATCGTAAGATTGAGAGCAACTCCAAACATTGCTACACACGCTTCTTTCCAAAATCTGTTTAATTAATTTGGAAATTGTAGTATCATAGAAGAGATTTAGGAATCAAGATAAAATGAAAAGTAATTTTAAAGAATTTTTAAGTATATTAGATTCAGCGTTAGAACCACCTGATGATCCTATGTTTAGACCAAAAAAAACTGTTGTGACATACAATTTAAATAAACCTAAATGGTTTTATCCTTCTTTAACAGCAGCATGTTGTATCGCTTGTATTGGCGTAACACTTGCAGTTTCGTTACCAGTGACAATCAACAAAGACTATAGTGTTCAAAGAGTAAATAATGAAGCTAAAAAACATTATGGTAGTAAAAAATTTGAAGAATTATTCTTGAGTGCACAAGGGAATCAGAAAATATATTTGTTTTATGGAATAAAGGAAAATAGGAAAAATATTTTATTACTTTCAACAACTCCAAATATTTATTATTATATATTATCTTATGATTCAGCCACTTATAAGTTTGAAAATGGTATGAATGACTTCTATATTGATACTAATGAAGATTCAGTCGAATTAAATTTCAGTATTTATAAAAACGATAAAATAGTTTCGTCATCAACGTTCTATTTAACATTGAACAAATAAATATAATATAAAACGCTGTTGCTTTATGGCTTCAGCGTTTTTTTGACTATAAATATATCATTTTAGACATTAAAAAAGCTGTTATTAACCAAATATTATTTTGGCTTTAACAGCTTTAAATTGTTATTTATTCTTCTTCGTATTCATCGTCATCTTCGTCATCATCTTCATCAGTTTTGTTTTCTTTTACTTTTGGTGAAGATTTGACTTCAGGTTCTTCATATTCTTCTTCTTCGTACTCTGGTTCAGCATCTAAGTCATCTAAATTCCAATCAGGATGAACTTTTTTGATATTTTCTAATGCTTTTTCAAAGAGTACTTTTTCTTTTTCAACTCTTTTGTTGTTTTCTGTTTCGGCAATTATCTTATTGAATAACTTTATTATCTTCTTGCAAGCTTCAAATTCAGTTTCAATAATACCTGAGACAACTAAAGCTATTCTACAATCGCCGAGTTCTTTTGGCTTTTCAAGATCAACTCTTTCATCGTGAGTATAGCTTCTAAAAGTTTTATCTGCTTCTTCATTTTCTCCAGCTAAGACTAAGAGGAATATTTTTTCACCTTTAACTTTAACAAGATTATCGAAAGTCATAAGTGGACTAATGTACATTGCTTTATCCATTAATTCTACAGCTCTTTCTAATTCGTTATTATATAGAGCGTTTAAATATTCGAATCTAATGTAATTTGCTTTTGCATAGGATTGATATTCAGTAAAATTACCAGTAACAATTTCACCGACAACGACATCGTTTGTTTTGTTTTTAAGGCTTAAGTTATATGCGACTTTATCTTCAGCATTCTTACATTTAATTAATAAGAATCCATCGTTTAAATTGTCTGTTCTTAATGGTATTAATTGATATAAAACAATTAACATGATATAGACTGAACCGAATAGTGTTGATAAGTGGAATAAATTACCAAATGATCCATTGTTTTTAATAATGAATCCGATTAAAACCATTATTGCTTGGAAAACAACAACTGCAATTGTTCCACCAAATAACATTAATTTAGGATTTGATTTTTCATTTTTAGGATTCATGACTAACTTGAAGTCTGCAAGTGCCCAGAAACTTGATGGCTTTTTAACAGCTAATTTTCCATTCTTTTTATAAAATTTAGCACCGAATAATTCTACATATCCTAAGTTATAGCCTGATAATAAACCAAAGACTATTTTTCCTAATCCGTAGAATATGACACCAAATAGCAATGACAACAATACTTCAAGCAAAATATATAGGACTGAATTATTGATATCTTTTATTACTTTGCTAACATTGGTATTACCAATTAATATTGCTATTAGTGCTAGTAAGATAACAAGTAGCCAGGAAAAGTTAATATCCCAGAATGTTTTCTTTATAGTATTTGCTTTTTGTTTTTCTTCATCGAGTTCTTGCTCGTTTTCATTTAATTCGTTTTCTTCCATATTTACCTACTTTCTTTAAAAATATTATACCCTAGTTTAGATAGAGTAAAAGCAATTAGTTTAATTTCAATCTTAAAAGGAGTTCATTTTCTTCACTTTCAGAGATTCCACATTCTCTCATAGAGTGTCTTAGTGGTAGTGTGCTGAAATATTTTTCTAATCTATTATATACCATTGAAGGATCATTCTCGTCAAAAACAAATTTGCCAAATTTAGCTATTTTATCTTTTAATAAGTCATAGTTAACTTTTATAAATTCAGCAAGTAAGAATCTTAAACCTTCTCCGTGCGCTATTTCTGGGTGGCGTCCTGACAAAGTGTGTTCGATTCCATGACAATGCATCTTTGTAGTTTTGCCAAAACCAGTCCATCCGTTATGAGAGAAAGAACCACATAGCATCATAGCTCTTCTAGCTTCATAGTCGTTTGGATTATTCATAACAGTTTGGCTAAGTTCAATAATTTGTTTTATGACACTTAAGGCTAAATAATCTGATAGCTCAAATTTTTGACTAGTGCAAAAATAGCGTTCAAATGAATGGGATAGTATATCAACTAAGCCACAGGCTGTTTGGAAAGGTGATACAGAATAAGTTAAAGTTAGATCTAATAGAGCAAACGTTGGATAATTTGTGTAGTGATTAAATCCACCTTTAAAATTATTTTCTCGATCAGATATAACACAAGAATTACTCATCTCACTTCCAGAGGCTGATAAAGTTAAGACGACTCCTAATGGTAAAGACTTAGTTGGAATAGCTATCTTTTTGTTGAAATCTAATGGATCTTTATCATAGTAATAAGCGTGTGCAATACTTTTAGCTGCGTCTATTACAGAGCCTCCTCCACAAGCTAAAATCAAATCAGGATTATATTCTTTTACTGTTTTAGAAACTTCTCTAACAAAAGAGATATCTGGATTAGCTCCAACTCCGCTTGCTTCTTTAAATTCAATTTTATTTTCTTTTAGTGAAGTTGTTACAGTATTGTAGTTGCCAGATTTTATAAACGAATCTTTTCCATAAATTAAAAATATTTTGGAATAATTATTATCCTTTATTATATTACCTATATCTTTTAGTCCATCATTTTTAAAATATATTTTTGTAGGGCAAATAAAAGTCCATTCTTCCATTATTTGTTTTCCTTTCTATATTTTATAAATTTATCTGCAGCGTTGATTAATGAGCCTTCAGAAATCAAAAGCATTTTTTCTGTTTCTTGTTCAGGGGTAGTTTTAAAACCACCTTCGACCCATCCTAAAAAGGAAAAGCACCAAGCAGCAGCGTAATAAGATAATATGTATTCTTTATCTTCTGGAAGCAAGTTTCTTGATTCTGGATTATTTTTATCCATCATTCTAGACATAGTATCTTTGATTATTTTGAATAAAAAGCTCAAAACTTGCATGGATTGATCTCCAGCTGAAAAAACGTTAGAAATAAAATTCCTATTTTCATATACATAATTAAAAAGACCTGAAGCAGCTTCTTTATAATTTGTATATTGATTACTGAGATTACGTGCTTCTAAGAATAAGTTGACAAGACAGTCAGAAAGAGAAGTGAAGTAATAATAAAATGTTTGTCGAGAACAATGACTTTTATTACAAATATCTGTAACAGAAATTTGATCAAAAGGTCTGTTTTCTAATTCTTCACGTAATGCTTTAGTGATTGTCTCTTGTTTAGTTATTTGAGGAATATCCATAGTGTACTCCTTTCGTTTGAATAATTTTAACATAATTATGATATGTGTACAAAGATTATTATTACAATGTAAAAGAAAAATAAAGTTAATTTTATGATTATTTTAATTAATTTTTATTGTAAGCATTTACATAAATTTAAAATAGTTGATTTTATTGCCACTTTTTTTACTTTGCTATATATTACTAAAGAAAAAATCAGGAGATAAAAAATGAAAAAAGCAAAAATGATGAAGAAATATGCTGCTTTAATAGCCAATATTGGCATTAATGCAAATTCAAAGCAAGATGTTGTAATTAAAGCTCCAGTAGAAACATATGCATTTGTTAGATATTTAGTTATGGAATTATATTCAGCTAAAGCAAGAAACGTTTACGTTGACTGGTATGATTCTTCAACGACAAGACAAACATTATTGCACGTTGCACCAAGTCGTCTTTCAGAAGTTCCACAATGGGAAATCGAACGTGAAAAAGAAAGATTTGAAAATAACGTTGCTAGAATCAGCTTGGTAGGTGAAGATCCAAAAGTATTTAAGTTAGTTAAACCAGAAAGATTATCCAAATACAACAAAGCAAGAGTTGAAGCTTTTTCACCATATAAAAAGAATTACAATAATAATGATACAGCTTGGTGTATTGCTGCTGTTCCAACAAAAAAGTGGGCACAAGCTATATTTCCTAACGAATCACCTACACAAGCCGTTAGCAAACTATGGGATGCAATATATAAGACATGTAGAATAGATGAGAGTACAAACACTGTTGAAAAGTGGAAAGACCACATTGCTGAATTAAAAGCTCACGCTGATAAATTGAATAGTTATGCTTTTAAAGAACTTCGTTATAAAAATTCGTTAGGAACTGATTTGACAATCGGATTAACAGAAGGACACATTTGGTGCTCAGCTGAAGCTTTACAAAAAAGTTTACAAAACATATTCGTTCCAAATCTTCCAACAGAAGAAGTATTTACAATGCCTGATAGAAACAATGTAAACGGTATTGTTTATGCAAGTAAACCACTATTCTATTCTGGAACATTAATCGATGGCATCTGGATTAAATTTGAAAATGGTAAAGTTGTTGATTACGATGCTAAAGAAGGTAAAGAAGCTTTAGCAGATATTATTAATTATGATGAAGGAAGTTCACGACTTGGAGAAGCAGCTTTAGTTCCATATGATTCACCAATATCAAAATTAGATATTATTTTCCAAGAAACTTTATTTGATGAAAACGCTGCTTGCCATATTGCCTTAGGCGCTTCATTCCCAGAAAATATTGCTGATGGCGAATTGTTAACCGAAAAAGAGTTAGAAGCTAGAGGGGCAAATCAATCAAAAATGCACGTAGACTTTATGATTGGTACAAGTGATTTATCAATTGATGGTGTTAAAGAAGACGGAACAATTGTTCCAGTATTCCACAATGGTAACTTTGCTTTCTAAATAACTTAAAAATAGCTTTATGTTTAATTTGTTGAGTCAAATTAATATAAAGCTTTTCTTTTATTTATAAATAATATGAAAAAAGTGTAAAAAAAGACTAGTTTAATTATCGTCTTACTATTTCTTTTGTACTTTTGTGTGGTATAATTTTTATCGGGATTAATCAATCAGATTAGTTTCTTTAAGCTTTATTAAATTTAGGAGGAAAATATGGCTGAAAAGAAGTACGTTTATCACTTCAAAGATGCCCACGGCCTCGGTAAGGAATTACTCGGAGGTAAGGGTGCTGGTTTAGCAGAAATGACCTATATTGGCGTTCCTATTCCAGAAGGCTTCACAATTACAACTGAAGCATGTACTCTCTATTATGATAGTGGAAAGAATATTCCAGAGAGTGTTGTTAGCGAAATTAAAGCTGCTGTCAAAGAACTTGAAAAGATGACAGGCAAGAATTTTGGTGGAGATCACAATCCATTATTAGTCTCCGTTAGATCTGGTGCTAGAGTTTCTATGCCAGGTATGATGGATACAATCTTAAACCTTGGTCTCAACGATACAACAGTTGAAGTCCTTGCAAAAGAAACAAATAACGTTCGTTTCGCATACGATAGTTATCGTCGTTTCATCTTAATGTTCACAAACATTGCAAAAGGACATCCAAGAACCGATATGGATAAGATGCTTGAAGATCTCAAAGCATCTAGAGGCTATAAACTCGATACAGAAGTTACAGCTGATGAACTCAAAGATCTCGTCAAGAAATATAAAGAATATTACAAAGCTACATTCGGTGAAGAATTCCCAACCGATCCATATGTTCAACTCATCGAAGCTGTTACTGCAGTTTTCCGTTCATGGGACAACCCACGTGCTAACGTCTATCGTATGATGAACAACATCCCATACTCATGGGGTACAGCTGTTAACGTTCAATCAATGGCCTTTGGTAACAAGGGTGAAACATCTGGTACAGGTGTTGCTTTCTCTCGTGACCCAGGTACAGGTGAAAAAGTTGTTTCAGCTGAATATTTACCAAATGCTCAAGGTGAAGACGTTGTTGCTGGTATTCGTACACCACTTCACATCGATGAACTTAAGAGACGTATGCCAGAAGTATACGAACAATTCATTAAGACAATCAAATTAATGGAAAATCATTATAGAGATATGCAAGATATGGAATTCACCGTTGAAGACGGAAAGCTCTATTTCTTACAAACACGTAATGGTAAGAGAACACCAGCTGCTGCTTTAAAGATTGCTTGTGATCTCGTTGATGAAGGCCTCATCACAGAAGAAGAAGCTGTTTTAAGAATTGATGCTATGTCATTCGATAAGCTCCTTCTCCCAGCTTTCGATAAGGAAGAATTAAAGAAGGCTAAACCAATTGCTACAGGTCTTGCTGCTGGTCCAGGTGCTGGTACAGGTAAGATTGCATTCACAGCTGAAGAAGCTGAAGCTAGACACGCTAACGGCGAAAAGGTCGTTCTCGTTCGTGCTGAAACATCTCCAGAAGATATTGTCGGTATGGTCGCTTCAGAAGCTATCCTTACAATGCGCGGTGGTATGACATCTCACGCAGCTGTCGTCGCTCGTGGTATGGGTAAGTGCTGTGTTTGTGGTTGTGGCGCTGCTGCTATTGATGAAGAAGCTAGAACAGTCACAATCGATGGCGTTGTTTACACAGATAAAGATACACTTTCAATTGATGGTTCCACAGGTAACGTTTACCTTGGTGCAATCAAGACAGTCGCTCCAGACTTAACTGCTGGTTATTTCGGTAGATTAATGGGCTGGGTTGACAAATTCAGAAAGTTACACGTTCGTACAAATGCTGATACTCCACGTGATGCCAAACAAGCAAAAGAATTTGGTGCTGAAGGTATCGGCCTCTGCCGTACAGAACACATGTTCTTTGATAAGGACAGAATCTTCTCAATGAGAAAGATGATTCTTGCTGATAAAGTCGAAGACAGAAGAGCTGCTCTTGCTGAAATCGAACCAATGCAACAAAAGGACTTCGAAGCCCTCTATGAAATTATGGATGGCTTAAATGTTAACGTCCGTCTCCTTGATCCACCTCTCCACGAATTCTTACCACAAGAAGAAAGCTTAATTGAAGAACTTGCTACAGCTACAGGTAAGACAGTTGAACAAGTTAAGGCTCGTATTGCTGAACTTCATGAAGCTAACCCAATGATGGGTCACCGTGGTTGCCGTTTAGCTGTTACATATCCAGAAATCTGTGAAATGCAAACAACAGCTATTATCAAGGCTGCAATTGCTGTCTCCAAGAAGACAGGCAAGATGGTTACACCAGAAATCATGGTACCACTTGTCCTTGAAGTTAAGGAACTTAAGTTCGTCAAGAACATTATCACAACAACAGCTGATAAGTTAATTGCTGAATCTGGACTCGATATGAAGTATCACGTTGGTACAATGATCGAAATTCCAAGAGCTGCATTACTCTCTGATGAAATTGCTAAAGAAGCTGAATTCTTCTCATTTGGTACAAACGACTTAACACAAATGACATTCGGTTTCTCACGTGATGATGCTGGTAAATTCTTACCTTCATATTACGAAGCAAAGATTCTCGAAGAAGATCCATTTAAGACACTCGACCAAAGAGGTGTTGGTAAATTAGTTGAAATGTCAGTTAAACTCGGCCGTTCAACAAGACCAGAACTCCACGTTGGTGTTTGTGGTGAAACTGGTGGCGATCCAAAGTCAGTCGAATTCTATCACAATGTTGGTCTTAAGTAATTAACTAACTTAATAAAACAATAAGGCTACAGAGAAATCTGTAGTCTTTTTTAGTAGTGTAATAGTCATGGCAAATATCTAAAGGATAAAAGCTTCAAGTAAGAAAGTTGTTATAACTACATAGTAGAACTTAAATATGATATCGCCATGCTTTGAAAAAAATGTGATTTATTTTTAAAAAAGCTTTAAAAGAATATTCTTTAAATAAAAAAAGTTAAAATTAGGATTAATGAAAACAAGCAAAAAAGATATTATTAATTTGCTTTTATACATATGAGATTAATGAAAGTTTTTGCATAAGTTACTTTCAAAACAAAGAACTTTAAGTAATTAACTAACTTAATAAAACAATAAGGCTACAGAGAAATCTGTAGTCTTTTATAGTACAAAAATTTGCTATAATATAGTCATGAATGAAAATAAATATTTAAAGAACTACTGGATTAAAGTAATAGTTGGAAATATCGTCTTAATTGTAATTGGTGCTTTATCGATTATCTTATGTAAACTTACTGAAGGTAAAATATATCAATCAGGTATATTAGTTATTATGATGATCCTTTTAGTTTTAAATTGTTCATATTTATATTTTTTATCGTATATGAAAAAAGCCGCTTCAGGGAAGCGACTTAGTATGTTACCAATTGTATTTACAGCTTTAATAGCTTTAGCTACATTAATTATTTTATATATATTATTAATCGGCTAATAGTTTTGTATGCTTTTCTAAATCTTTGACAGTAATGATATTCTTAGATTTAACTTCCCAATTAGGATAAATTTTATAAACTGGGATTAAAAGCAAGAATATGATTGTGCTTTTAACAGGAACATCAAATAGCAATAAAATTGAAGCTGAGAAAGTCATTGCTACATAGTCGAGTTTGAAATAAAACATTTTCCAAACGCTTGATATTAAAACGTTGATTATAGTTTCGTTAAATAAACAAAATATAAATGCATCATCATATCTAAGTGCGGCTTTTTCATTGCGATTTTTAAGTTTTTTAGATATAAAGTAATAGCTTATTAATACTGTTGAATAAAGTGCAATTAAGCCAAGCATAAATAAAAACTTAGTTGTCTCATTAAATGTTAGAGTAAACGAAGAAGTGAATTTATAACTATCGTGATCTATAAAGAACGATATATTTGTTAAAACTAATATTGGTAAAAGTACTGAGCTTACTACCATTCTAAGTTTTGGTTTTCCAGTTAATAATTTGATAACGTAGTAAGGGAAAACACCTTGCAATAAACTAGAAATAGTAAATCCTAAATTGTAGGCTCCTGATGGAAAACAAAGTGCTCCAATTAAATCAGCTGAGCCACCAATTATAGCTCCATAGACTGGTCCAAATATTACTGAACCAATCATGATAGGAACAGTACCTAAACCAATTCTCAAAGAGTTTGCACCACCAATAGCTAAATAAGGAGCTAAAAATCTGGTTAGGATAATACTTATAGCTATTAAAAATGCACTACCTGTCATAGCTTTAAGAGTTTTGTTTGTTCGGTTGTTTTTCTTAATCATACATTAACTCCTATTTATATGATCTTTAATTGCTTTTGCAATTTCACGTTGATCATCTCTTTTTTTGATGGTTTCACGCTTATCGTGAATATTTTTACCTTTAGCTAATGCGATTTCTAATTTGGCTTTACCTTTTTTTAAATATAATTTTGTAGCAATAAGGGTATAGCCTTTTTCTTGGATTGCTTGTTGAAATTTTCTAATTTCATGTTTATGCAATAAAAGTTTTCTAACTCTTAAAGGATCGTGGTTAAAAATATTACCTTTGTCATATTCTGAAATATTCATTCCAAGAATATAAGCTTCGTTATTTTTTATTACGACATAAGAATCAGAAAGAGAAGCGTGACCTAATCTAACACTTTTTATTTCAGTGCCAGCTAAAGCTAGTCCTGCTTCAGTGTAATCGGATAAAAAATATTCAAAATGAGCTTTCCTATTGGAGGCTACGAGCTTAACGTCCTCTTGATTTTGATTTGCCATATTTACCACCTGATTTTCTTACGCCACCTTTGGCAAATGAAGGCTTTCCAAAGCTACGGCCATTGCCTCTTGAGAATCTATCATCTTTTCTGAAAGACTTTCTTCCTTCAGATGAAGACTTTTTAAAGTATTTGCCATTACCGTTACTGGATTTTGTATTGTCATAGGAGCGTTTTCTATCTCTTTGACCGTAACTACTTCTTCTCTCGTTATTATCACTATTGCGTGAATATCTAGAATTTCTATATTGAGAATCTGTTTTATAAGTAATGCCTCTATCTTTTAAGTCTGACATTGTTTCAGTAGAGAGGTTTTCAACATTTTCTCTGTAGTATTGTTCGTTACAAACATCAATTCTACGTGTTTCGATATCGGCTGAAAGAGAAATAACTCTAATTTTATCTCCGAGTAAGAATCTTGTGCTACGAGTCTCTGTACCTCTTACTTCATAGCTCTTATCTTTGAAGACATAGTAGTCTCCTGCCATGTGATTAAATTGTAAGCAAGCATCAATACCGTTTTCTAATTCAACAAACATACCGAACTTAGCAAAGCCAGTGACTTTAGCGTCGAAGTATTCTTCTAAGTGTTTAGTCATGTATTTGGTTGATTCCAAATCATCGACAGCTCTTTCGATTTCGGTAGCTCTTCTTTCAGTATAACTTGTGTGTTCGCCTTCAAGTGTTAAATAATCATATAAGTCTGATGGAACTCTTTTCTTACCAATTAAATATTCCTTACAGCATCTATGTACGATTAAATCTGGGTAACGTCTAATTGGAGAGGTAAAGTGAAGATAGTCATCTTCTGCTAAACCGAAGTGACCAGCGTTATCTGGTGAGTATCTTGCCTTAGCAAGTGATCTAAGCATAAGTCTAGAAACTGTCTTTTTCTTTTCTTCATCATCGATCGACTCGAGCCATGATTGAAGTGCTTTTGGAGTGATAATTGATGGGAAGTCTTTTCCTACATATAATTTTCTAGCAAAAGCTCTAAATTCATCAATCTTTGCGGTTGGTGGATTTTCGTGAATACGGAACAATGTTGGAATACCAGCATCTTCTAGCATTTTAGCCACAGAGACGTTAGCGATAATCATTAAATCTTCAATGAGTTTTTCGCCTTCTTTTTGAACTCTCTTAGCAACTTCAAGTGGTCTACCCATGGAATCTAAGTAGAACTTTAATTCGGTTGAATCTAAATCTAAAGCACCGTTTTTGGTTCTTCTAGCTCTAATAATTTGAGCTGCTTTATCCAATGTTTTTAACATTGTTTGAATTTCTTCAGGTAAATCAGATTCTTCACCTTCGAGTAAATCGTTAACTTCTGTATAAGTTAAACGAGCTTTAGATCTAATTACACCTTTATGAATACTAGATTGGAAGACATTTCCTCTGCTATCAACGCTCATTTCAACAGAAAGAGTGAATCTATCGACATTTGGATTTAAAGAGCAAATGCCGTTTGATAGTTCTGTAGGTAACATTGGAACGACTCTGTCAGCTACATAAATTGATGTACCACGATTGTCAGCTTCAGTATCGATAGCTGTTCCTGATGTAACATAATGGCTAACATCAGCAATGTGGACAACAATTTTATAACTGTTATTTGGAAGTAAGGAGACTTGAACGGCATCATCAAAATCGAGTGCATCAGCTCCATCTATTGTAACAACTAATTCATCTCTATAGTCAACTCTATTTTGAATGTCATCTTTATTAATTTCTTGTGGTATAGCTTTAGCTTCGGCTAAAACTTCATCTGGAAAAATAAATGGTGCATCTTTTTCTGCGATAATTTGGGTGATATCAGCACCGACATCAGTAGCTTTAGACAATAAAGTTTCAACTTCAACTCTGATTGAATTTGTTTTACTCATTGTAATTCTAGCTTCGACTAAGTCTCCATCACCGGCATTAATTTCATCAGGGTCGTTATCGACGAAAATCTTAATCTTTGTTCCTTTTGTTACGGATGATAATAATTCATAACCTTCTTTTGGTTTACGATATAAATTACCAACTATCTTTGTTTTTCTTTTATAAAAACCGATATATATTGCATCGCCACTATTACCTTCTGGTTTAACGTAAATTAAGTCTGAGACAATTAAACCTTTTGTTGAGGAACCTGAGATATAGTATTCTTGATTGTTTTTAACGCTTCTAACAAAAAAGCCGTTTGATCTAGCAGTAGTTATTGTACATAAAATAACTCCAGCCTTATCAGTTGTTGTGTATTTATCTTGCTCGATAGAAACAATATCTCCACGAGCAATATAAGTATCAACTAATGCTTGAGCTTCATCTTTAGTGATTTTTCCGGCCTTAGCAATACCGTTAACTGTTAAAGATTTTTCTTCTAATAAATCGTATAATTCTTGAAAAGTCATAAGTTCCTCCTATTTAAAGTAAAAGCAAAATAAAAGAGGGGAAGCACCCCTCCTTGTTGTTTATAGATAACTGGCAAGGATGCCGAAGAGGAAAAATAAAATGCCAACGATCATTGTAATAATTGAAATAATCTTTTCAGCACCTCTTTCCTTGGTCTTAGCGAAAATGTTCATTTTGCTACCACCAGTAATAGCACCAGAAGCACCTTGGGATTTACCGCCTTGGACTAATGTGAGCAAAATAAGAATGCCTGAAATAACTAACAGGACTATTTGTAAAGCTTCCATATTTCCTCCTAATATAAATATATATATTAAATATATAAACTAAATAGACATACTATAGTATACTACATAATTCGTAATTAACAAGAAAAAAATATATAGAATTGACTATGTATGCAAATAAAAAGCCTAATCTTAACGATTATGATTAGGCTATAAATTAATCGATAGTTAGTTTATTTTTTTACAGGTTTACCAAGAAGAGTAAACATGTTCTTTTTATAAACTTCAACACCAGGTTGATTGAATGGGTTGACGTCTAATAAATAAGCTGAATATGCACAAGCTCTCATAAAGAAGTAGAAGAGGTTTCCTAAGTTATATTCATCCATTTTATCAAATGAAATAATGTTTACGCTCTTTCCGCCAGTTTTTTCATGAGCTTCTTTTGTACCTTCGAAAGCTTTATCGTTAATGTATGAAAGTTTTTTACCAGCAAGGTAGTTAAGTCCATCTAAGTCTTCTGAATCACTTTCAACTTCAACATCTTCTTGAGCGTGTTCAGGTTTTAAGATTGTTTCAAATAAAACGTTTGAACCTTCTTGAATGAATTGACCCATTGAGTGTAAGTCAGTTGTAAATGTAGCGCTTGTTGGAAGAAGAGCAACTCCTTCTTTACCTTCTGATTCACCAAATAATTGTTTTAACCATTCAGCAATCATAGCAAATTGAGGCTCATATGAGACATACATTTCTGATGGAATACCTTTTTTGTAAAGCAAGTAACGTGTTGCACCATACATGTAAGCTGGGTTTTCTTTATAGTTTTTAACAGAGTATTCTTTTTCTCCATCAACAACGCCTTTAATAAATTCTTTTATATCGATACCTGCACATGCGATTGGGAGTAATCCGACAGGAGTGATAACAGAGTATCTTCCACCGACGTCATCAGGTATTACAAATGTGTCGTAACCTTCAGCATCTGCTTCAGTTTTTAAAGCACCTTTGTGTGCATCTGTTGTTGCAATAACTGCATCTTTAACAGCTGCAAAACCTCTTTTTCTAATTATTAAATTCTTTAATAATCTAAATGCGACTGCTGGTTCAGTTGTTGTTCCTGATTTTGATATAACGTTAACAGCAAATTTCTTATTTTCAAGATAATCTAATACTTGTTTTGTGTATGTTGAAGAAAGAGTATTACCTAAGAAGATAATTTCAAAATTATCTTTGCTATATAAGCCGTTAATTGCTTCGATAGCAGCTCTAGCACCAAGGTAAGAACCACCGATTCCAACTACAACTAAGCAGTCGTAATTTTCTCTAATTCTTTGAGCGGTAGCAATAATTCTTTTTACTTCGCTTTCTGGTAATTTGCTTGTATAGTTTGTCCATCCTAGGAAATCATTTCCAGCACCTGTTCTATTGTCAATTTTATCGGCAACTTCTAATCCTCTTTGATCAATTTCTGAAAAATCAAGGCTTTCGAAGTCTTTGCCTGAACTTGTAACTTTAATCATATCTACTTATTATCCTCCAGCATTCTATGATATTCTTCCTGAATTTGAGAATCTAATGCATTTTTCAACGGTTCGAATGGAATTGAATCAAGTTTCTCTTTGTTGTTCTCTTTACGAGAAGGTGGTTTGATAGTTCCTTTTAAAGTTTGTCTAGCTCTCTTTCTTCTTTTTATAGAAAGCTTGTAATTGTTTTTATCACCATATCCGATAATCATTGCATCTATTGTGGAATTAACGTTTGCGTAGTTAGCACAATTTTTAACAAATCCATCGCTTATTTCTGATATGTGAATTAAGCCTTGCGAACCATCAGGCATTTGAACAAAAATGCCATAAGGTGCAATGCCAGTAACAACGACAGTGACAACTTCACCAATTGAATATTTGTCCATACATTACTCCTTCAGAAATCATTTCTATTATATATCATAACTACATTACAAAATTTTTGAAAGCGTTATCTAAGATTATCTTTCTTAAAATTTATAATGAAGGAAAAATATGATATAGTAATAATATGGATCCAATTTTAGTAGTTATCATAGCAATATTGGTTACGATTGCTATCCTTGTTATCGCAGGTTACATATGCAAAGCTATCGGTAAAAAATATAAAAGAGAAGCTTTGGTTATTTATGATGAAATAAAAAATATTGAAAAGTTAAGAACTAATGAATTAATTAGTATAGTAAGAAATTCAAAAATAGAAGATAAGCTTAAAGATGTGATAGAAACATTAAATAGTGATGAGTACATAAATTCCTATTCTAAGAGAAATACTTTGGAGTTTATGATTAGAATCGTTGCAAAATACGCTGATAGTTATAACGATATTGAAACTAGAGAAAAAGCATATAGTCTATCTTCTAAAGATGAAGAAATATATGCTAAATATAATAAAAAAGCTAGCGTTTATAACGCAATAAATCGCTTTTCATTCTTTTCTATGTTTATATCTAAAGATAATTTACAAATCTTATAATTAAATTAGTTAAAACTAACAAATTGTTATCGTTATAATATACCTCAAAAACTTTTTTGAGTATAATTACTCATGGAGGAATTTTTTATGAGAGATACACCTTTAAAAAGAAAACCAGTCATTCTTATTATTATGGATGGCTACGGATTAAGAAAAGCAAATATTGGAAATGCTGTTAATCAAGCAAAGAAGCCTCATTTAGATGCTTTTATGCACGATTATCCAATGACAACTTTAGCCGCTAGTGGCGAAGAAGTTGGATTACCAGAAGGTCAAATGGGCAACTCAGAAGTTGGTCACTTGAACATGGGTGCTGGTAGAACAGTTTATCAATCATTAACATTGATCAACAAAAATTTAAAAGATGGAACATTCTTTACAAATGAACACTATGTTCACGCTATAAAGAAAGCTGTAGAAACAGGACACAAACTTCACATATTTGGATTGTTATCAGATGGTGGAGTTCACTCACATATTAGACATATCTTAGCTATGGTTAAGATGGCCAAAATGTATGGAGTTGGAAAAGATCAACTTTTATTCCATTGCTTCCTTGATGGACGTGATGTTGGAATGCAAGAAGCTCCAAGATATTTAGCTGCACTTGAAGAAGAAATTGCTAAAGAAGGCATTGGCCATATTGCTTCTGTCCATGGACGTTACTATGTCATGGATAGAGATAAGAATATGGACAGAGTAGATAAGTCATATAGAGTTATGACAATGAGAGAAGGAAACAAATTTACAGATCCAATCGAATATGTCAAATCTCAATATGCTTCTTTACCAGAATCAGGAAAAGAACCAAGTGATGAATTTGTAATTCCTGCTTATAACGAAAATGTCGATGGAACTATCGTTGATGGAGATTCAGTAATTTTCATGAACTTTAGACCTGATAGAGCTATTCAAATCTCTACAGTTATTACTAACCCATACTTCTATGAACATCCAGCTTTAAAAGATGATGGAACTCCAGCATATAAAGCTTATGTTCCAGCTGTTGCTTTAAAAGATATTACATATGTTTGTACAATGAAGTATGCAGATTCAGTTAAAGGTGAAATAGCTTTTGCTTTACCAAAACTTACAAATACTTTAGGCGAAGTATTGGCAAATAGAGGCTTTAAGCAATTAAGAATTGCTGAAACAGAAAAATATGCTCACGTTACTTTCTTCTTTGATGGAACAGTTAACTACGATGGCGTAGAAAAACCAGAACTTACAGGTTGTAGAAGAGTATTGATCAATTCTCCAAAAGTTGCAACTTATGACTTACAACCAGAAATGTCAGCTTATTTAGTCCGTGATGCTTTAATTAAAGAGTTAGACAAAGGCGATTTAGATGTTGTTATTCTAAATTTTGCGAACTGCGATATGGTTGGACATACAGCTGTTATGCCAGCAGTTATTAAAGCTGTTGAGACAGTTGATGAATGTGTCGGTTCTATACTTGATTGGTGTGATAAGAATGGTGGAACAATCCTTCTTACAGCTGACCACGGCAATGCTGAACAATGTATCGATGATAATGGTCAACCAATGACAAAACACACTACAGCTCCTGTACCTTTCGTTGTTAATGATAAGTCACTTAAACTTAGAGATGGTGGTGCATTACGTGATATTGCTCCAACTATCCTTGACTTACTTGGAACAGAAAAGCCAGAAGAAATGGAAGGCGTTTCCTTAATAACTAAATAAATCTTAATAAGAAGTGTTAAGAAATAATTGTTTCTTAACACTCTTTTTTTGTGCTTTTTTATATATTATTTTTACTTTTAATTAATTGTAATTAAGCCTATACGCATAGGTGTATACATAAACATTAAGAGTGTCTACTTTATTAATAGCATTTCAAACAAATCTAAAATCTTTTTGATTACCTAGTCAAACTTTTGGAGGTTGCATCAAAAAATATTAGGAAGTATTTGTTGTGACATTAAGTTTATATTTTAAAGATAAAATACTATGAATTTAGCATAACGAAATAAGATTGCGTTAAATAATAATGTTTATAATTCGTTTTCTTGTATATATATAGCAAAAGTGGTATATTCATGTCTGGGAGCTGATGCATATCGGCTGAGAGTGTTTCTATTGCGAAACAGACCATACTTGATCCGGGTAATGCTGGCGTAAGGATTAAATTGATTCTTTAACTAGTAGTATCCCCCTGTCTAATAGGAGGTACTTTTTTTATGGCAGAAAACAAGAAAACAGTTAGAGTAGACAATCAAAGAACTACTCTAAAAATAGTCATGACAGCAATGTTTGTGGCTTTGGCTTTTGTATTTGAAATTGTTACAAAGTTCATTCCATTTTTACAAATGCCACAAGGTGGAGCAATTTCTATAACAATGCTTCCACTTATTATTGGAGCTTTGCTTTTAGGTCCTGTTTATGGGACTATTGGTGGCATTGCATTTGGCTTTTTAAACTTTTGCTTTGATGGATTTGTAATTCACTGGGGTAGCATTTTCTTAGATTATCTCGTTGCATTTGGCTTAATTGGTGTCGCTGGATTCTTTAGACCATTCTTCTACAAAAATAAAATTTGGTCTTTAGGTGTTGCTATCGTTGTTGCATGTGTTTTGAGATATATCTCAAGTTCATTATCAGGCGTCTTATTCTTTGGTGATTATGCACCAGAAGGTATGAATCCTTGGTTCTATTCCTTCATAGTCTATAACGCTGCATATATGGGACCATCATTAGTTGCTAATTTAGTTGTTGGATACGCTATATATGTTCCAATGCAAAAGCTTACTAAAACTCCACAAATGGCTAATATTTATAAAGTTAAATCTAAAGAAACAGCCGAATAATAATTTAATATAAGCCGTCAGTTAATAGACGGCTTTTATCATGCAGTTGAATTTAACAAACTATATTGTCTTTAGGTAGCTTAAAGCTTGTTTTTAAGCTCCTTTTTGTTTTATAATTTTCTTTAGGAGAAAGCATATGCCACTTAAACTTAAACTTGATGCAAACAAAATCTATCACAAAGAATTTGAGGGTACAAAACCAGGCTACAACGCTTTGCAAGTAGACTCATTTTTAGACATAGTCATCAAAGATTATGAAATGATGGATAATTATATTGCTTCAGCAGAAGAGACAATTGAAGATTTGACAAAGATGAATAAAATGCTCAAAGATAGATTGGCTCAAATCGAAGCAAACAATGCAGTTATGAATGAAAAACTAAAAAACATTTCAGATAACGAAAATGCATCGCTTTCTAACTTAGATTTGTTGAAAAGAATTTCTGCTTTAGAACAAGCTCTTTATAAAGCAGGAATAAATCCAAATACTATTGAATAAATAAAAACATCGGTCTGGATAGCTACTAGCATTTGCTAGAGGAAAGTCCATGCTCGTACTTTCTGAGATGGAAGTAGTGATTGCGCTAAAGGAAAAAATAACTTTAGGCAGGGAGGAGTCCCTGACGGCGGATGATGTTCTAAACCTTATGGCATGAACTAATCCATAAAGTTCCACAGTGACGATATTAATGGAAACGTTAAAGTGAAACGCGGAAAACCCCACAAACGAGAAACCTAAATTTTGGTAAGGGAAGTTCCAATGAGAAAATGAACTTAAAGGAACAAGCTTTATAGCTTAGATAAATTGCTGTCCACGACAAAACATGGCTTATAGGACCGATACTCACATATATTTGAAAGGATTAAGATGAACACTCCAAACAAAATAACTATAACAAGATTTATATTAACTATTATTTTGATAGCTATAATGGTATTCCCATATAACTCTTGTAATATCAATATTCCTTATTTAGGAAACACTGGATTTAACGTGATTGATTTAGTTGGATGCATCATTTTTATTGTTGCTTCTATAACAGATTTTGTTGATGGTCACTTAGCAAGAAAAAATAATTTAGTTACTGATTTTGGAAAGTTTATGGATCCACTTGCTGATAAATTCTTAGTCAATTCAAGCTTGATAATTCTAGCTGTTCAAAAGAGTAACTTGCTTCCAGTATTAATTGTTGTCTTAATGATTGGAAGAGATATTGCTGTAGATGGAATCAAATTAATTTCAGCTAAAAAAGGAAGAACTGTTGCAGCTAATATTTATGGTAAATTAAAAACAGTATTTCAAATGATAGCAATACCAGTTATTTTCTTAAATGGATTCCCATTTAATTATCTATTAAAAGAAAACACATATATTATTACAATTATTCTCGCTTCATTAGCTTGCCTTATGAGTCTCATTTCAGGTGTTATTTATATATATCAAAATAGAGATATGATTAAGGAGGCCAAGTAATCATATGATAAAAGAATTATTTGAAGAATTAAAAAAGAGGAACTTAAGACTATCTGCAGCAGAAAGTTTGACAGGTGGTTTATTCTCAGCTTCAATAACATCTGTTCCAGGGGCAAGTAGCGTCTTTGTTGGAGCAAATGTTACTTACGCTAACGATGCTAAAGAGGCTTTGGGAGTTAAGCAAGAAACTTTAGATAAATATGGTGCTGTCTCTCAAGAAACAGCAAAAGAAATGGCTATTTCTGTAGGCGATTATCATAAAACAGATGTCAGTGTTTCCTTTACCGGTAATGCTGGACCAGATGCTATGGAAGGAAAACCAGTTGGTGAAGTCTATATTGGAATTAAGATTAAAGATAATATTAAAGTATATAAACTTCAACTTGATGGAGATAGACAAAAAATAAGAGAACAATGTGTTAACTTTGCAATAAAAAAACTATACGATGAAGTAAAGGTTTTATAAATTCAAAGAAAAATCACAATAAAACCCAATATATAAAATGAAAGGAGTTTTATAAATGGCAGATAAAAAGACAAAAAGCAGTGCTGAAGCAATGGCAACTGACGGACTTGAAAAAGAATTAATTGAAACCTTAGATAAAATTGAAAAGGCTTATGGTAAAGGAGCAATCATGAAACTTGGAGACAAGTCTCATATTGATACCGAAGTAATTCCTACAGGCAGCATGCTCATCGATAATGCTTTAGGCGTTGGTGGATATCCAAAAGGAAGAATTATTGAAATTTATGGACCTGAATCTTCAGGTAAAACAACATTAGCTTTACACGCTATTGCTCAAACACAAAAGCTCGGTGGTAGAGCAGCTTTTATCGATGCTGAAAATGCTATCGATCCAGAATATGCAGCTGCATTAGGAGTTGATATTGACAATTTGTTATTATCTCAACCTAGCTCAGGTGAAGAAGCTTTAGAAATTACAGAGCTGTTAGCTAATTCAAAAGCAATCGATTTAATTGTAGTCGACTCTGTTGCTGCTTTAGTTCCTAAGGCAGAAATTGAAGCCTCTCTTGACACTAGCTCTGTAGGTACTCAAGCTAGAATGATGAGTAAAGCACTTAGAAGATTAGCAGGTATTTTAAATAGAACAAATACTACTGTCATCTTTATTAACCAATTACGTGAAAAGATGAATACTATGGGCTATGGTGGACCAACAGAAACTACATCTGGCGGTAGAGCCTTAAAGTTCTATGCTTCAATAAGAATTGAAATTAAAAAGTTATCGCAAATTAAAGATAATGTCACTGATATTGTCAGTGGTAATATTGCTTCGGTTAAAGTTTCTAAAAACAAAGTTGCACCACCATTTAAGACAACACAAGTTACTATCGTTTATGGAAAAGGAATTTCCCATATTGATGAAGTCGTTGATTGTGCTGTCGCTTATAAGTTTATTAAACAATCAGGCGCTTGGTTCTCATATGGTGACGAAAAAATTGGTCAAGGAAAACAAAACGCCAAAAAGTTTGTTGAAGAACATCCAGAGATTATGTCTGAACTAGAAGAAAAGATTAAGACTAATCTAGCTCAAGGTATCGTTCCAAACTTTAAGAAATCGAACTAAAGTTCTTATTAGTTTGTAAGTTTAATATTTTATTCTTAGCAATCTTTTTTAAAGCTCTTGCGCCATAACGGTTTATTTCTGCTTTATTAGAAGTGAGTAATATATCGTTAGATATTTCTAAAGCGAGAGAGTCATCTATATTTTTATAGTTTCTTAGGCATTCAGTTAGAATGCCTTTTTTTGCGTCTTCATTTAAATAATCAAATAAAATAATATCGTCTAAACGGGCTAAAAATTCATATCTAAATTTTTCTTCTAAAACTTTACGTATTTGATTCATATTTGATTTTGAACTATTAATTTTACTAGAAAATAGATGATCAGAATCAAAAGAATAATTGCTTGTCAAGACAAATATTACATTACTTGTACTTATTTTTTGACCCACGCCATCAATAAAATAGCCTTCGTCAAAAATATTTAGAAAGAAATCTAATATACTAGTAGAAGCTTTTTCAATTTCATCAAGCAAGATTAATGAGTGTGGAAAAGATTTCAATTGTCTAACTAAAGGTGAGACTTCTTTATAACCGACGTATCCAGGACTTGTTCCATTTAATCTACTAAGCGAACTTGAGTCTCTATAGTCAGCCATATCAATTTTAAAGAATGACAGTTCTGAATTAAAATAATATTTAGCTAATAGTTTTGCAGTTTGTGTTTTTCCAACTCCAGATGGCCCCACAAATAGATAAACTCCTAAAGGTTTATTTGTATCATAAAGAGTATTATCTATTACTTTAAGATTCTTCTTTAATTCATAGAGAGCATTGTCTTGTCCTTTAATTTCTTTAGAAATTTTGTCAATTACTGATTCTGCTTTCGGTTTAAAATCGACTTTAACTTTATATAATTTTTCAATAGTTTCAATTATTATTTGTTCAGTAACTTCATTTTTTGAATTTAAACAAGCGTTATCTAAAACATCTATAGCTTTGTCTGGATAAAATTCGTTTGAGGCATATCTATCTGTTAAAGTTAGTATTTGTTCTATAGAATTCTCAGGTATTGTTATGTTGTAAAAAGATTGATATAAAGGCAATAACGATTTAAGTATTTCAGCTGTTTCAGCATGTGTATTTGGCCTAATTCTTATTGGTTGAAATCTTCTTTTTAGAGCTTTATCTTCAGAAAAAACTTTTTCATATTCATCAAAAGTTGTAGCACCTATAATTGAAATTTCTCCACGTGTTAAATAAGGCTTAATTATATTAGCACAATCAATAGCACCTTCAGCACCACCAGCTTTTACTATATTATGTATTTCATCTATGAATAGAATTGTGTGTCCATCTTCAATAACTTTTTTTATTATCTTTTTTATCTTTTCTTCAAATTCACCACGATATTTAGTACCACTTACTGCAGATGCAATATCTAACTCATATATTTTTTTATCTTCTAGTTCTGGAATTTCACCATCTTCTATTTTCTTTGCTAAATGTTCGACAATATGAGTTTTACCAACTCCAGGTTCACCGATTAAAACTGCATTAGCTTTGTTTCTTTTTCGCAAAGCTTTTATTAGTTCTTCAATTTCTTCTTTTCTTCCAATTAAAGGATCTAATTTTCTTATACCTAATCTATGCAAGTCTATTATCGAATCTAATTCCGATGATTTTCTATAAGCCTTTTCCAAAGTTTTAACAATTGTATCTTTATCAACTTTTAAAATATGATAAATACTATCTAGATTTTCACTTTCAAACGACATTAATGCTAAAGATAATGAAAGTGAAGAAATTTTCTTTTCTTTTTTATCTTTACTTATCTTTTCTGACTTAGTCATAATATTTAAAAGATCTTTTGTATATTCAAGATAAAATGGATTATCTAAAGACTCAGCTTTTTTTGATGGTTTAAGGAGTGCTTCAAATGGCATTACTTTGGCACCATTAGATCTTAAAAAAGATGCTAATTCGGTTTCGTTTGATTTTAAAAAAGCAATAAAAAGGTGTAAGTCATTTACTTCAGCACTAGAATAAGAAAATGCTATCGATTCAGCTAAAGTTAATATTTTTTGGGCATCAAGGGTATATTTTTCGAACATTTGTTTTCCTCTTTCTTATTTTTATAATTCATTAGGATTATTGGCACTATTAACTTTTTATATTCAATAAAACGTAACTCTATTAATAAAAATATGTTATAGATAGAAAAACAATGTATAAAAAAACTAAGTTGCCTTGGAGGAAACTTAGTTGAAAGATTTATTTAGATTTGTGTGGAACTTCGTGGTGTTTGCGGCAACGAGCTTCATAGCTTTCATTAGCACCTACTAAAATAATAGGGTCTTCATAATAAGCTGGTTTGCCATTAATTATTCGTTGTGTTCTAGTAGCACCTTGACCACAAACTTTGCAACAAGCTGATAATTTAGTAACAAATTCAGCTCTTGCTAATAGTTCAGGCATAATTCCAAACGGTTCACCCCTAAAGTCTTTATCAAGTCCAGCTACAATAACTCTAATGCCTTTATTTGCCATATCTTCAATGATTTCAATTATTGATTTATCAAAAAATTGAACTTCATCTATAGCGACTATATTTGTATCTTCTTTAATGTACTTTAAGATATCTTGGGCTTTGTTTATTGCATATGCTTTATATCTTTCTCCAGCGTGAGAAGCAATTTCATCGATAGAATATCTATCATCTATCGCTGGTTTAAAAGCGATGATATTTTTGTTAGAGAACGATAATGTTCTAACTCTTCTAATAAGCTCTTCGCTTTTACCTGCAAACATTGGTCCGCATATTACTTCTATCCAACCTGGTTGAAATTCTTGATACATAATTTATAACCTCACAACAGGAAATATTATACTATCTATTTTTTGAGTAGACTATACTTTCTATATTTTTCTTATCTTTTAGTTGTGTAGGTGTCAGTCCGAATTCTTTTTTAATGGCCTCATTCAATCTCGCTTGGGTTTTAAATCCAGATAATTTACTTATAATTCCAACGTTTAAGGTTGTGTTAGTAAGATAATGAACGGCTTTAGCAACTCTAACTTTTCTCACATATGCCATCGGTGAAAATGTCGTATAAGATTTAAAACTTCTTGCAAAGTAAAAGTTAGATAAGTTACATAGCTTAGCTAAAGTAGTAATATTAATTTCTTTGTTATAATTTTCATTTATATATTTTAAAGCGATTGACATATTGGTCGAAGTAAAGGCATTTTCAACTCTTTTAATACTTTTTGATAAAGTTAATTGATCAAATACTTCTATTGTAATCAAATCTACTATACGTCTTAATTTATAATGCTTATCAAAAGAATTTGAATTAAATATTTCTATAAAATATGTCACTAAATTATATAATGAATATGCGAGTGAGAATTTAGTTTTAAACTCAAAATCCGTAGGTATATTAAATAACTTTAAATAATTTTCAAACACCAATTTATCCCATTTTATGTCTATAAAACTCATGCCTTTAAAAGGCTTTATAATTCCATGATTTGTTTCACTTGGAATGCAATAACAATATCCTGCTTCAGAAAGAAAAATATTATCGTTAATTTTTAACCAAACCGGACATAAAACTATCATCAATTCATATTCTTCGTGAGAATGCTCAAAGGGCGATATTATCGTATTAGTGGTAGTATTGTTAAATGCTACTGTAATTCCGTTTGATTGAAATTTGTTTTTTCCGTAATTTGTGTTTTTTCTAATTTTCATACCATAGCCTCGTCTTCTTTTTATAGTATAAAATATTTGAATATATTTGGCAATTAAATTTACTTTAATTAAAGTTTTGTTCTAGTTATAATAATAACTAGAAATCGGAGTTTTAATAAAGTGGATACAACAAAGAAGAAAAAGATTAAAGAACCAACATACACACCTATGATGCAACAATATCTTTCAATCAAAGCAAAACATCCTGATGTTTTAATATTGTTTAGATTGGGAGACTTTTATGAACTATTTTTTGATGATGCTAAATTAGCTAGTCGTGAATTACAACTATATTTGACAGGAAAAAGCGCTGGTGTAGAAGAAAAAGTTCCTATGTGTGGTATTCCACATCACGCATATTTAACATATGTTCAAAAATTGCTTGATAAAGGATATAAAGTTGGAATTGTTGAACAATTAGAAGATCCAAAATTAGCAAAAAAGCTAGTTGAAAGAGATGTTGTTCAAATTATAACTCCAGGGGCAAACTTAGAGTTAAAAACTACAGACAATAATTTTATAGCAAGTTTAAACGATGAAATAACTTGTTATGTCATTTCGTATGCTGATCTTTCAACAGGTGAACTTAACGTTTCAAATATAAATCATAATCTTGATGATTTAGTAAGTGAATTAGTTGATCTAGATTGTAAAGAATTAGTTGTTTCTACTTCTTTAGATGCTTCTTTAATAAATCATATCAAAGAGAGTACTAACATTTGTATTTCATATTCTAACGATGATTCCTTTGGCTTAGAAGTTGAGCCTTTATTTAAGTATTTAAAAGATGCTAGACAAATGAAGGCTGTTGCAAAATTGTTTAATTACTTAAAAGATACTCAAAAAAGAGATTTATCATACTTTAGACCTGCAATAAATAGACTCAAAACAAAAGTGTTATTAATTGACCACAACTCTAGAGTTAACATGGAGTTAACTAAAAATTTAAGAGGCGAAGGAAGCTACGGAACGCTTTATTGGTTACTTGATCATTGTAAGGCACCAATGGGAAAAAGATTGTTAAAACAATTTATAGATGAACCATCTGCTGATCAAGAAGAAATAGAAATGCGTCTAGATATGGTTACAACTTTGATAGATAACTTCTTAATTAGAGATGATATCGCTGAAGAGTTAGATAAAATTTATGATTTAGATAGATTAGTTGGTAGAGTTGGTTTCGACTCTTGTTCAGGTAGAGAAATGCTTCAACTAAAAAAATCGTTAGAAGCTGTTCCACAAATTAAACAAAAAGTTATAGAGTTAAATAGCGCTAGATTTGCTACTATTGTAGATGCTCTTGGTGATTTTAAGAATCTAACAGCACTATTAGAAAAGGCTATTTCACCAGATTGCCCACTAACCATTAAAGAAGGTGGAATATTTAAAAAAGGTTACGATAGTCATTTAGATGAACTTATCACTATGACTACTGATGGTAAAAGTTGGCTTGGTGCATTAGAAGCTAAAGAGCGTGAAAGAACAGGCATTAAAAATTTAAGAATAGGATATAACAGAGTATTTGGTTATTACATTGAAGTTTCAACTGGAAACTTAAGTATGATCAAAGATGAATTTGGTTATATACGTAAGCAAACATTAACAAATGGAGAAAGATTTGTTACTCAAGAATTAAAAGAGGCTGAAGATAGAATTTTACACGCTGAAGAAGAAAGATTAGATTACGAGTATAGATTGTTCCAAGACTTAAGAAAGAAAGTTGCAAATTATACTGAATCTATTCAACTTTTAGCACAAGGTTTAGCATACCTTGATGTTATAGTCTCACTTGCTGTTGTCAGTTCCGAAAACTCATATGTTAGACCAACTTTTAATCATGAGAGAAGAATAGAAGTTTTAGATGGAAGACATTCTGTTATTGAAAAGGTTATGCCTTTAAAAGAATTTGTAGCTAATGACTATATAATGGATAAAGATACAGATGTCTTAATAATTACTGGTCCTAATATGGGTGGTAAATCAACATATATGAGAGAGTTTGCTCTCATTGTTATCATGGCTCAATTAGGCTGCTATGTACCAGCAAGTAAGTGTGATATTTACGTTTTTGATGCTGTTTATACAAGAATTGGTGCAGCTGATGATTTGATTAAGGGACAATCTACTTTTATGGTCGAAATGGCTGAAACCAACAAAGCTTTAAGAAAAGCAACAGCTGATTCTTTGTTGTTGTTTGATGAAATTGGACGTGGTACTGCAACTTATGATGGTATGGCTTTAGCTCAAGCTATTCTTGAATATTTAGTTGCTAACGTACACGCAAAAACAATTTTCTCAACTCACTATCATGAAATCACAAGTTTAGTCTCTCATTTAAAGGAAGTTAAGAATATCCACGTAGATGTCTCAGAAAGAGATGACAAAGTTACATTCTTATACAAAGTTAAAGAAGGACCAATGGATAAGAGCTATGGTATTAACGTTGCTAGATTAGCGGGATTACCAGATGAATTATTAGAAAGAGCAAAAGAAATATTAGCTGCTTTGGAACAAAAGAAAATTGATTATGGCTCTGTTGCTAAAAAGATAGAAAAGAAAGAAGAGCCTGACGATTTGTTAACTAAAGAAATTAAAGCTATAGATCCACTTGCTATGAGTCCATTAGAAGCCCTGAATTTCTTGTTTGAATTAAAAAAGAAAGTGAAGTGATAATATGGGTAGAATAGCTGTAATGAATCCTGAGCTAGCAAACTTAATAGCTGCTGGTGAAGTTATTGAAAGACCAAGTAGTGTTGTTAAAGAGCTAGTTGAAAATGCAATAGATGCTAACGCTAAACACATTGAAATAAGTATCTTTAAAGCAGGAAGAGAAAAGATTGTTGTTAAAGACGATGGAATTGGAATGGATGAAATTGATGCTGCTTTAGCATTTAAAAGACACGCTTCAAGTAAAATTAAAAGTCAATACGATTTGATGAGCATAAAGACTTTAGGCTTTAGAGGCGAAGCTTTGCCATCGATTGCTGCTGTCAGTAAAGTTGAGTTGATAACTTCTACTGGTGAAAAAGGAACTAGAGTTTTTTTAGAACCAGATAAAGAAATGGTTATAGAAGATGCCTCAGCTAGAAAAGGCTCGATATTTACTATAAGTGAGTTATTTTATAATACTCCTGCTCGTTTAAAATATTTGAAAGCAGATAAAACTGAAATATCTGATATTGTAGAAAAAGTTGAACATTTAGCTTTAGGCTTTCCAGCTGTTTCTTTCGTTTTATATATCGATGAACGGCAAGTTATTAAAACTTCAGGCAGAGGTGATCTATTAGAATGCATTTCCGCACTTTATGGTCATGATGTTGCTAAAAAAATGGTTAAGATTGAAGCACAATCAAGCAAATTTTCTATTTTTGGTTATATAGCTCCTCCATCAATTTCTTATGCAACAAGATATGATATGCTTTCTTTTATCAATAATCGTAGTGTCTATATAGCTAAAGCTCAAAAGGCAATAATTGACAGCTATAAAGATTATCTAGCTCCAACTAGATATCCTTTAACAATAATATATATTAATGTAGATAGTTCTTTAGTTGATGTTAATGTTCACCCTTCAAAAAAAGAAGTAAGACTATCATCGGAAGAAGAATTAGCTTCTTTAATTACGGATACTATTAAAAGAGCTTTAATTCGATTGAGACCAACATATTCTGAAGTAACATCAAAAGATACTGTTAAAATTGAAGTTAAGGCTCCTGTTTTTAATAGGCCTATTACTCCAGTAACACCTATAAATACAAGTGCTTTAGTAAAAAGTAATTATGAAGTTAAAAATGAAGAGTATGGAAATACGTATATAGATAACTCATATACTAATATAGATTCTTTTAAGGATGAAGAGTATGTTCAACCATTAGCACAAGAACAATTAACTAAGGAAGAACCATATCAAGAAACACTTTTTGAAAACGACGAGTCTTCACAGATACCAGATTTAAAACCAATAGGTCAAATATTAAAAACATATATTGTTTGTGATGGACCTGATGGACTATATTTAATTGATCAACACGCTGCAGCTGAAAGAATTAACTATGAAAAATATGAACGCGAGTTTAACCAAATCCAAGAAACAGTTGAACCACTATTTCCAATAGTTATAGATTTACCATACAGCTCTTTAGTTAACTTTGATGTTGAGCATATAGCTCTTTTAAAATCATTAGGAATTGAAGCTAGTTCTTTTGGTGGAAATTCGATTAGAATTGATCGTATACCGATAACTTTAAAAGATGATGACGATGAATCTGTTTTAACCGATATTGTTTTAGAAGCGTTAAAAGATAGAAAAGCTGATATTTCTTCTTTGAAGCACTTAGCCATCGCATCTAAAGCTTGTAAAGCTAGTGTTAGAGCAAATGCTATTTTAAGTGTTGAAAGCCAAAATGCATTAATAAGGGAATTGTTTAAATGTCAAAACCCAGCTAATTGCCCACATGGTAGACCAACGATAATTAAAATTAGCAAAGCTGATATTGAAAAATTATTTAAGAGGACAGGATTTTGATATACGTTATATTAGGACAAACAGCATCTGGAAAAACTTCATTAGCATCTAAATTAGCAAAAGAATTTAATTTGCCTTTAATTGGTGCTGATGCTTTTCAGGTATATAAAGAATTGAATATAGGTGTTGCTAAACCAACAAAAGAAGAATTAGATGGATTAACTTATCATTTGATTGATGAAGTTCCACTGGACGAAGAAATGAACGTCAAAGTTTATCAAGAAAGAGCGAGAGCTATTTTAGATAAATATGTTTCAGAGGGCCAAGATTGTATCATGAGTGGTGGAACTTTCTTATATGTTAGAGCGGCATTATATCCTTATGAATTTTCAACAGTTAACGATGAAATAGACTTCTCTGATAAAAGCGATAGTGAACTTTTTGATGAACTTCAAAAAGTTGATCCAGACTCAGCTAAAGAACTTCATATGAACAATCGAAGAAGAGTTGAACAAGCTTTAAGAATATATTACTCGGGTCAAAAAAAGAGTGATTTAAAAATGAAAGATATCAGCCCTATTTATCCTGTAAGAATATTTGGTATTGAAATGCCTGTTGAACTTGGAAATTCTAGAATTAACGATAGAGTGGATGAAATGTTCAAAGATGGCTTAATAGATGAAGTTAAAAATTTTATTAAAGAAGGAAAAACAAATTCTAAAGCTTTTGCTGCAATAGGATATAAAGAAGTAATTGAGGGATTAGAAAATAACGAAACAGAAAAAGATATTTCCGATAAAATTAAATTAAATACTAGAAGATATGCAAAACGTCAAAGAACTTTTTTGAGGCATCAATTTCCGAATATTATATTTGGAGATAGTAAAAAAATCTACGAACTTATTAAAGCTAATTTAAGTTTAAAAATGAGAACTAAATTAGCTGTTGGAAACGAGTTATATAGTTTAATTGAAACCAAAAAAGTATTAATTGCAGGCTTAGGTGGAGTAGGTGGTAGTGCTTTTGAAGGTTTACTAAGAATAGGCATAAACGATATAATAGCTATTGATATGGATGTTGTTGAACTTAGCAATCTAAATAGACAAACTCTATATAATTTATCTGATATTAGCCTTAAAAAAGCTGAATGTGCAGAAAAATATGCGAAATTAATCAATCCTTTAGCTAAAATTGATGCTAAATCGGATAAAATTATTGCAGGATACTTTAACTCACCAGAGTTTGAAAACGTCGATTATATCCTAGATTGTATAGATGATGTTGATGCTAAAGTTGAGCTTTATAAATACTCTAAGAGAATAGGAGCCAAGATAATAGTTTCAACAGGTAGTGGCTTAAGACATGATTCTACTAAAGTAAGTATTGGTACTCTTAACGATACCGGTGAACCACTTGCTAAAGCTTATAAGAGAAGATTAAAAGAAGAAAATTTATTTGATGGAAATATACAAGCCATATATTCCAAAGAAATTCCTGTAAAAAGAAGATCAAAAACTTTAGGCTCAACTCACGTTGTCCCTAATGCGTTTGGAATAGCATTTATTAGTGCTTTAATAAAAAATATCGAAGAAGAAAAATAGAAAGGTGCTTTTATGGAACTAAAAAAGATAAATGAAATTGCTAAGAAATTGAATATTGATGGGGACTTTGTTGAACCATATGGATTTTATAAAGCTAAAATCGATTATTCGAAAGCTAAAGGCGATAAAAAAGGTCATTTGATATTAGTAACTGCAATTACACCAACAAAAGCTGGTGAAGGAAAAACAACTACTGCAATTGCTTTAGGTGATGGATTAAATAAACTTGGAAAATCAGTTTGTCTAGCCTTAAGAGAACCTTCTTTAGGACCTGTTTTTGGTATGAAAGGCGGTGCAACTGGTGGTGGAAAAGTAACAGTTGAACCACAAGAAGAAATTAATCTTCACTTTACAGGTGATATGCATGCACTCACTAGTGCTAACAATTTAATTTCTGCTGTAATTGACAATCATATATTCCAAGGAAATGAATTAAATATTGATCCAAAAAATATTGTCTTTAAAAGAGCTATGGATATGAATGACAGAGCCTTAAGACAAATTACAGTCGCTCAAGGAAAGAAAAACGGAATAGAGCGTGAAGATGGATTTGTTATAACGGTTGCTAGCGAGTTAATGGCAATTATGTGTATTTCTAAAGACGAAAACGATTTTAAACAAAGAGTTGGTGATATTATTGTAGCTTATACATATGATAATAAACCAATTACTGTTAGAGATTTAAAAATTGTAAATGCAGTTATGAAATTAATGAGAGAAGCTTTAAAGCCAAACTTAGTTCAAACAAGTTATGGAACCCCTGCATTAATTCATGGCGGCCCATTTGCTAATATTGCTCATGGATGCAACTCTATAATTGCGACAAAATTGGCTCTATCTCTTAGCGATTATGTCGTTACTGAAGCGGGATTTGGCTCAGATTTAGGGGCAGAAAAGTTCTTGGATATTAAATGTCAAGAAGCAAACCTTAAGCCAGAGTTATGTGTTGTAGTTGCAACAATAAGAGCTTTAAAACTTCATGGCGGTGCTGATGAAAACAATTTAGAATGTGAAGATTTGGAAAGTTTAAAAAAAGGTTTACCAAATTTAGAAAGACATTTAAACAACATGAAAAAGTTTGGCTTGCCAACAATATGTAATATTAATATCTTTTCTAGTGATACTAAAAACGAACTTGAATTACTTGAAAATTGGCTAAACGAAAAAGGATTTAAGTTTGCTTTAAACGATGCTTATTCTAAAGGTGCTGAAGGTGCTATTGATATTGCAAAGTTAGCAGTTGAAACAATTGATGAAAATAATAGCAGTTTCCATCCTCTTTATACTAAAGATATGAAATTAGCTGATAAAATAAATTTAATATGTAAAGAAATATATGGTGCTAAAAATGTAATTTATTCAGAAAAAGCTTTAGCTCAGCTCAGTGAATACGAGGAAAAATATTCTGATTTTTATGTTTGTATGGCAAAGACACCGTTATCATTCTCAGATGATCCTAAACTTAAAGGTGCACCAGATAACTTTGATATTCATATTAAAAGAATCAATTTATCGCACGGAGCTAAGTTTATTGTTCCATTAACTGGAGCTATTATGACAATGCCAGGACTTCCAAAAATACCAGCTGCAGTAAAGATGGAGGAAGAATAATGATTGAATTAAGAGGAAACGCTTTACGTAAAAAAACAATAAACGAAATATTAGAATTTAAAAAAGAGTATCCATTAGTAAAGTTTAATTTTATCTTAAATGAAAAAAATGATGAATCTGTTAGCTATGTTAAAATGCTAGAAAAATTTGTTGTAGCATTAGGCATTGACTATAAAATAATTTCTATAAGTAGTGTTGAAGAAGGAATAAGATACGTTGAATCATGTAAAGATGATAGAAATAATATGGTTATTGTAGCTAGACCTTTAGGCTTTGATAATGAAGAAAAAATAATTGAACGTATAAGTCCACTTCAAGATCCCGATATGCTGACAAAAGAAAATATTGGTGATTTGGTGTTTGGAGATCTAAATAAACTTCCTGGAACGGCCAAAAGCGTTATTAGTTTATTAAATAATTATGAAATTGATGTCAAAGGAAAAAAAGCTTTGATTATTGGAAGATCAATTTCTGTTGGTATGCCAATATTTTTGGCTTTACAAAGAATGGGCGCATTTTGTTCATTAGCACATTCAAAAGTATCGGTCGCTGACATTAAAAAAGCAAGTTTAGAAAGCGACATTATTGTTTTGGCTTCAGGTCAAAGAAATCTTATAGGTAGTGAAGATATATCAAAGAAAGCGATTGTAATTGATTGTGGATATCATAGTGATGGAAAAGGTGATATTGATTTTGTTCCAGACTGTGAGTATTTTACCCCAGTTCCAGGCGGTGTTGGGCCAATGACAATTGCATCTGTAATTAAGAGTGGCTACTATTTAAGGACTTTAAAAAATGATAACTAATTATAAAGTAGGCGATATTGTTATCTTAAGAAAAAGTCATCCATGCAATAAAAAATCAACCAAGTTTTTAATAATTGAAACTGGTGCTATATGCAAAATTAAGTGCATAAACTGTCAACACGATATGCTTATTGATAGGGATAAACTTAATAAATCTATAGTTAAAATAGAAAAATAAGAAAGAAAAAGCTATTTTGTTTCCATATATAATATGGAGGTTAAAATGGCTTTTTTTAGTATAAGGAATTTAAGTTGCTCATTTGGAAAAAACATCATTTTAAAAAATGTTTCTTTTGACTGTGAAAAAAATCAAGCTATAGCGTTACTAGGTAAATCTGGTTCTGGTAAATCAACGCTATTAAATTGCATTGCTAATTATGTTGATTATAGTGGAAATATATATATTAATTCTAAAAAAGGTATATCGTTTGTTTTCCAAGATTCATATATGATTGACTATCTTTCGATTGAAGAAAATATTAAATTACCTTCAATAATTAAAGATAACAAAGAAAAGAATATTAAAAGAATAAATGATGAACTAGGAATTAAGAACATTAACAAAAATATTAACGAAGTAAGTGGTGGAGAAAAGGAAAGAATAGGAATAGCTAGAGCATTATATGTTGATTCAGATTTATTATTAATGGATGAACCAACTGGATCGCTTGATAGTAAAAACACTAAAATAATATCTGAAATAATAAATAAATTAAAAAAGGATAAATTGATAATATTTGCTACTCATGATATAGAATTTGCCAAAAGCTGTGCTGATAAAATACTTTATATTGAAAACAAAAAAGTAAAAGAAAAAGATAGAGTAAGTAGAAATAATTTAATTTATAATGGTCAAAATCAAAATAAAGTAGACAAAAAACTATCCATAAAAGAAACATTAAAATTGATAATTAAAATGTTTAAAAAAAGAATTGGAAAAACGTTATTAGGAATAATATCTTTAGCTGTTTCAATTTCATTTATTCTTTTAATATTATTAATTAATATAAATTCAAATAATGTATTAGATAAAATTGGCGATGAATATTTTAATACTAATATTACAAAAGTTAGTGAAATTCAAAAGATTGAAGTTGATGATCACTTGAATTTGATACGAAACTTAAGACCAAACTTAGATGATAATAACGATCTTAAAATAGAACCGTCATTTGATGGAATTTTGCCTTCAACTATAAATTATAGTAAAGATAACAAAGTTAATAAGGTGGCGTTTAGTCCGTCAGTTTGTGATAGCTCCAAATTATTGTCAGGAAAATGTCCTTCGCGCTTTAATGAGGTTGTTATAAATAAAAATTTAGAAAAGAATATAAGTGAAAAAGATGAGATAAAAATAAAAAAAGACATCGATTTTAGTATAAATACTGGCAAAAATTATGCACATGACTATATTTCTTTCGATTTTGCGCTTAAAATTGTCGGAATTGCTAAAGAAAGTTCTTTATTTAACACACAAACTATTTACTACGATTATTATGAAATGCAAAGGTATTTTGAACTTATAAAACTTGAAAATATATCTAAGCTTTTTTCAAAACAAGTCACTATAATTGATAGAATTACTACTATGGCATCAAATACCGATTATATAACTGGTTATAATATTTACGTTATTAGTGATGATTTAGATCGTGCTTTTGGATTAGATGCAAATAAATATGAAATTTATAATAAATCTGTTGAAATGAAAAAATCTATTTCATCGTTAATTTCTTCCCTTTCTAAGATTGCGAATATGTTTCTATTTTTGGCTTCCGTATTAGCTATTGTTTTAATGCTTATGTTTTTAATAAATATATTTGAAGAAGAGAAAAAGACATTTGGATTAATAAAAAGTTTTGGCATTGGAAAAATTGAGTTTTATAAAATTCCGTTTGCTACAAGCGTTTTTATATCAGGACTAATTTTATCTAATACTTTATTGATAACTACAATAGTAATTCTTTTAGCTAATAAATTTATTAATATTGAATACCTACTTTACTTTATAAAGATATCAAATCCTTTTTATTTAATTTTATTTCTTATAATTTGTTTATTTACATTTTCTATTTTAATAACAGTTTGTTTAGCTAAAAAAATTGATAGTGAAAATTTAATAGATTCTCTTAGAGGTGAAGAATGATAAAGATAAGAAATTTATGCAAAAAATATAAGAAAGAAGATAAATATATAATACAAAATTTAAATTTAGATTTACCTGATACAGGGACTGTGACAATAATAGGCAAAAGCGGATCAGGAAAATCGACTTTATTAAGATTAATAGGCTTAATTGATTTAGACTATGAAGGTAGTATTAAGATTAATGGAATAGAATTGAAATCAATGACTAACAATGAAATGTCAAATTTTAGATTTCAAAATATAGGATTCTCATTTCAAAAAGAAGAATTTGATGAATCTATGACAGTTAAAGAAAATTTGTCTTGGCAATTAAAAATAACTAACTTGGATAAAAGTAGTGAAGAAAATGCTATTGATTCAATTTTAAATCTAGTAAATTTAAAAGAAAAGAAAAACGAACTTATTAAAAATCTTTCTGGCGGAGAAAGAAAAAGAGTTGGAATTGCTAGAGCTTTAATTAATAATCCAAACATATTAATTTTAGACGAGCCATTTGCTTCTATAGATGATCAAAATAGATCAATAATAATTAAAACTTTAAATGTTATTGCTAGGACTTCACTCGTAATTGTTGTTACTCATTCAAATGATAGACTTGAAAACGATACTTTAATTGAATGCGTTGATGGAAATTTTCAAATTAAAGAAGACAAAAGAGAATTTTATAAAATAATGAAAGTTAAAATAAAAGTTAGAAAAAGATATAGTTTTTTTAATATGATAAAAAAGTCGCTTAAAACATTTAGAGGAAACAAAATAAGATATTTATTAGTGCTTTTTGGACTAATTATAAGCAATACTTGTTTTGGCATGAGTTTTTATTTGTCAAGTTCTGTAAAAGAAACTATCTCAAATACTTTAAAAGGAACGATTGATAATAATTCTTTAGAAATTGTTAAAGATAATCCGAATATTATCGATGATTCTTTATATGGAACTAACATAGATATTTCTGAAAAAATATGTAGCGACTATAGCAATTATGTTACAGGATATGGAGTATATTACTATGGAAATTTCGAACAATTATTTGATAATAAAAATTGTTGTTATATCACTTTAAACAATAAGAATAAAATTAATCTTAATTCTATATCTATCAGAAACTTTATTAATCCTCTAAGAGATTACGAAGAAAATATTAAAGTGCTAAATCTGAAAAATGACGAAATAGTTTTAATGCTTAAGCAAAGCGATTATGATGCACTTGAGAAAATGTTAGGTATTTATAGTATTGATCAGTATATTGAAAAATATGGTCTATATTTAAATTTAGAAGTAGGTGCTTCTATAATGCAATATTCTGCAGATATAATTTTTAAAATTGTCAAAATAATAGTTGGTGTTTCTGCTGAAATAATTGTTAATAATGCACAGTGGAACATACAATTCTTAAATAAAGAATTAAAGTTGGAACAATATAATAATTTGGAGATTGATAGTGATATTCCATGGAAAATAAAATGTTGTTCGTATTTATCTTTAAAACAAAATACCTTTTTAGAATTTTATGAATCGTTTGTCAAAGATAATAAATATTCATCGTATTTAATTGAAAAAATAAACTTCAATAAAGATAGATACGCTGTTATAGTTGACAACATAGTGGATATAAAATTATCAGAGATAAATGAGATATGCAATAAATTTGAAGATAATATTAATTCAGTTATTGTTTCAAATTCAGCGTTTGGTTTTTTAGCTGATGGAAGATATTGTGGCTTTTCAAAGCCTTTGTTTTTATCATTGGAAAGACAAAAACTTAATAGGCTTGCTGATGTTAATTATCAATCAAAATTAGATTTAAATATGTTTCAAGGTGCAATGTTTGAAGTTGAAGAAGGGGTATATAAATGTGATCTAATATCTTCTGTTAAAACACAAGATGGAATTAAATATAAAGTTTTATCAAAGGATGATTATTTATTGGAAGGACAAAAGCCTAAATCTATCGATGAAATTTTAATATCTAGTAACCTTGCAACTAAACTTTTTCTAACAAATAAAGATTATTTAAACGCGAAAATAAGTGGATTAATCCTATTGGAGACTGTTCAATCACAGGAAGAATATATAAATAAATTTAAAGATGTAGAATTTAGAATTACTGGAGTAATTGATAGCAAAGAAGATGCAATCTATCAATCGTCTATTTTTCCAACAGCATTTTTAATTGATAGAGGAAATTTAAAAGCTAGTGATTCAAGATGTACTGGTGCATTGATCAATTTTAATAGTTTGTTAGATCATGACTTGATTTTAAATTATATGAAAGTTTCCTTTCCAAACTTTGAATGTTCCTTTCCAGGTGAAATTATTGAAAATGGAATTAATGAAGCAATTTATTTTGTTAACATATTTTTAGTTAGTTTTTCTGCGTTTACTATGTTTATATCTTTAGGAATGTTATCTTTTGCTATGAATATTCTTATAAGCAAAGAAAAAAGAAAAATAGGTATTTATTTAACGTATGGATATCACAACATAGAAATTTTTGAAACTTATTTTACATCTATTTTGTTGCTTGTTTTTAATGCGTTTATTTCATCAGTTTTTAATGTGATATTTGTCTCTTTATATGAAACGTTGATGTATGAAAAAACAGTATATAGTTTTGGAAGTATAAATCCTATTGTTTATATAACGATGGCGTTATTTTCTATATTTTCATTAATGATTGGAGCACTACATATACACTCTAAAATACGCGATTATACACCTTTTGAATGCTTCAAAACAAAATAAATGTCAAAAAAATGTAAGCAATTACATCTTTAAGATATAAAGTGTTTTACAATTCGTCAAAATGTGATAGAATTTAATGGTAGTTTTGAAACAGACTGCATTTGAAAGGTCCTATATGAAGGGTAAAGTTAAAATGTTTAACAAGGAGAAGGGATACGGATTCATTCGTGCCGAAGACGGAACCGATGTCTTCTTCCACTACTCAGCTCTTGTCATGGATTCATACAAGACAGCCGAAGAAGGCGAACTTGTCGAATTCGACGTTGAAAATTCAGAACGTGGCTTAAGAGCTTCAAACGTTCGCAAAACAGGCGAAAAAGCTGAATAATCCAAGTTAAACTAAAATATCGTGCGTATTCGTTAGATATTTCTCCCGCATTTATTGCGGGTTTTTAATTGCTTTATACATATGTATAAAGTTTACTATATATAAAACTTGTGTTAAAATTTATTGCTTGAAAATTATTTCAGAGGTAAAAATATGTCACTTAAAGCAGGTATTGTGGGATTACCAAATGTTGGTAAATCAACTTTATTTAACGCTATTACAAATTCTCACGCATTAGCAGAAAATTATCCATTTGCAACAATCGAACCAAACCAAGGAATTGTTGAAGTAAAAGATCCAAGATTTGATAAATTAGTAGAACTTTTCAATCCTAAGAAACAAGTAAGAGCTACTTTTGAATTTACAGATATTGCTGGACTTGTTAAAGGAGCAAGTAAAGGTGAAGGATTAGGAAATCAATTTTTAGGAAATATTAGAAATTGTGATGCAATTGTTCATGTTGTCAGATGTTTTGATGACAGTGAAATTATTCACGTTGATGGAAATGTTGATCCAAAAAGAGATATCGAAACTATTGAATTAGAGTTAATTATGTCTGATTTAGATGTCTTAGCAAAAAGACTGGATAAAATTGGTAAAAAAGCACAAATGACAAAAGATAAAGATGCTTTAGCTGAAAGAGAATTAATCAAACTTTTAACTGAAGAATTAAAGAATTTTAAGAGTGCTAGACTTGTTCCATTAACAGAAGAACAAAAAAAGATAGTTAAAGAATTCAACTTGTTATCTATGAAGCCTGTAATTTATGTTGGAAATGTTTCAGAAGAAAGCTATCAAAATCCTTCTGAAGATAAATATTTTTCACAAGTTATGGAAATAGCAAAAGCAGAAAACGCTATAGCAATTCCTGTTTCAGCTAAGATGGAATCTGACTTAGCTCCACTTTCAAGTCAAGAAAGAGCAGAATACTTAAATATGTTAGGAACTAATATGTCAGGTTTAGACAAAGTTGCAAAAGCTTCTTATGATTTGCTAGGCTTAAAAACATTCTTTACTGTTGGAAGTGATGAAGTAAGAGCTTGGACATTTAAAGATGGTATGAAAGCCCCAGAATGTGCTGGCATTATTCATACAGATTTTGAAAAAGGTTTTATTAAAGCAGAAGTTTATAGTTATGAAGATATTTGTGAATACAAGTCTGAAGTAGCTCTTAGACAAGCTGGAAAGATAATGACATGTGGTAAGGAATATGTCGTTAGAGATGGCGACTGCTTATTTATTAAATTTAACGTTACAAAATAATGGAAAAATTTAGAATCGGATTTTCTGTTGATATTCATCAATTAAGTGAAGGCAATGGAATTTATGTTGGTGGTATCTATATCCCATGCAACAAAAAAAGTGTAGCTCATTCAGATGGTGATTGTCTTTTACACGCTATAGCTGAATCTATTTTAGGTGCATTAGCTTTAGGTGATTTGGGAAAGTTTTTTCCACCATCAGATGAGTCTATAAAAGGCATTGCAAGTTCAAAAATTGCAGAATTTGCTGTCTCTAAAATGTTTGAACAAAACTATAAAATTAATAATATAGATTGTTCGATAGTTCTTGAATCTCCAAAATTAGCAAAATATATGGATGAAATTAAAACTAATATTGCTAAACTCTTATTTACAGATATTACAAACGTTTCAATAAAAGCTGGTACTAACGAAAAAATTGGAGAGCTTGGACAAGGAAAAGCTATTCAATGCTTTTCTACGGTTATGCTTGTTAGCGATAATAAGTAAAAGATTTTTCACCAGTTTCTATATTTGTTAAAGTAAAAGCTTTTAAATTAGGTGTCTCATAGAAGACATCTTTTTTATTTTCCATCAACATATTTGCAATTTTAACAAATAGTTTTTTAGCTAACGTTTTGTCATATTCTTGACTATTGTCATCTGTACCAACATATATACCAATGGTAAAATTCGGATTAAATCCCATAACTAATGACGAACTATCTGTGCTACCAGTCTTTACGGCAAATCTATAATTTGGAACATAATTTATCATTGTAGGTGTTGTATATGTTGTTAAAGCTTTATCGTATGGCGATAAAAGCATATATGACATAATAATTGATTTTTGTTTTTCAAATAGTCTTATTCCACTATCGTTTTTATGTGTATAAATTTTCTTATTATTTTCTTCAATCGACTTAACAAAATACGGCTTATGATATATTCCTCTATTGGCTATTGCATTATAAATTGATGTTATTGTTAATGGACTTAAAGAAAAGCTACCAAGCCCATTTGTGACATTGTCATTTACATCGTTGATTCCAATTATTTTTAATTTATCGCTGATCGTATTTGAACCGAGTAACAAATTTGTTTTTGTCGCATAAATATTGTCAGAAACTGAAATTGCTTCAATCATATTAATGTTTTTATTTGCGTATTTTCCAGTGGCATTTTGTGGTGCGTATTCACCAACATTTTCAATATAAAATACTGTAGGGGCGCTCTTTAATGGTGTAAGTGGAGTGAAGCCATTTTCAAGTGCTGATAAATACAAAAGAGGTTTAGCAGTAGATCCTAATTGAGTTACCCCATCAATCGCTCTATTAAAGCTGTCATTATTATTGCTGCTTCCAATTAAAGATAAGCAAGCACCAGTACTTGGTTCAAGTACAATAACAGCTAAATTTTCTTTAGAACTTATATCTTTTGTTTGATTTATTATTTCCTTAATCTTTTTTTGAATAGAAAGATTTATTGTGGTGTTAATAGTTTTGCCGATAAGTTTTGAACTTATATTTTTGTTTTGAGCTTCTCTATTTAAAACATCTATTGAATAGAAACTACTATCATCTTTTTCATTAATTACGGGAATAGGTATGTTTCTATATAGCTCATAATATTTATCGATTTCAATTATATTTCTATCGTAAAGATAGTAGATTGAATTTAAATAATTGTCTTTAAATTTGTCACTGCCAGGATAAAAAGTGTTAGGTGATTTAAGCATTGCAAAAAGAGATATAATTTCAGAATCATTTAAGTATTTGGCTTCTTTAGAATAGTAATATTCACTGGCTTCTTCTAGTCCATAAAGATTTTTTCCAAAAAACACGTTATTTATATAAGCTTCTAATATTTGATTTTTTGTTAGAGAGTTTTCAAGTCTTTTAGCATAGTTATACTCTTTATATTTTCTAGTAATTGTTTTTGAGTTATCCAAAAACAAAATACGTGCTAATTGCTGCGTAATTGTTGATCCCCCACTTACTATTTTTTGTGACAAAACATTATCAATCAAACTTTTTGTAACTCTTTTATAATCGACTCCGTGATGATTATAAAAATTTTGATCTTCTAAACCGATTAGATATTTAATTTTTTGACTATCTATTTCTTCTAAATTTAAATATTTTGAATTTTTAGAATTGTGAAATACTTCGTATTCACTATTGGAATATTGAATTATCGTTTCTCCAGGATGCCAGATTTTAATTTTTGGAGATAAAAAAATGTATGCATAATTAATGCTTGGAATTAAAAATATCAGTAGCAATAAAGATAAAATAATTTTTTTAATAATTTTCATATTCTCACCATTTTAATGATGTGAATATAAATTAAAAACTATACAAATTAGAGCTTGATATTATTCTTGATAAACTCTATAAAACGCTTTGTTGTGCTGAGCAATTTTGCATCTTTCTTATAACAAATTAAAACATCAAGTTTTAATTCTTTCTCAAATTGGATTCCGATTATATTTTCACCATCTTTAATTAGTTGCTTAAATATAAAGGCTCCACAGTTATTATCTGAACTTTGTAATAACTCTTTAATGATATAGAATTGATTTGAAGTTAAAAGAATATTAGGAGTAATATTTTGTTCTTTGAATAGTGAAGTGATTATTTGATATTGAAGTGAATCTTCTTTCATTAAAATTAATGGTGTGTTTTTGATGTCGTTAGCTGATATAACTTTCTTTGAAGCAAGAGGGTTATTTTTATTAACAGCAAAAATTAAACTTGTCTCACCTATTTTGATATATTCTAACTCATCACCTACTTCACATTCATTTGTGACAGTGAAGGCTATATCTATTTCGCCATCTAAAACAGCTTTTTTATTGGCAAAGCTACCATATTCTTTGATCTTGAATTGGAATCCTGGATTTTCATTTGCAAAAACATTAAAGATTGGTGGAAAAAGGAATGTTCCAAGCATTGGTGGAATGCCTAAGTTAAGTGTTGAATGTTTATTAATATAGTCGTTCATTCTTTCGTTGACATTGTTGTACTCTTGAATTAAAGGCATAGATAAATCGTATAAATACTTTCCGTGCTGAGTTAATGTCAAGACGTTATTTTTTCTTTTAAATAAAGTTAGACCGAATTCTTTTTCTAGATCTTTTATAGCTAAAGAGATTGCTGGCTGTGATATGTATAGTTCTTTAGCGGCTTTTGTTATATTGTTATACTTAACAACTGTAACGAAATAAACTAATTGGTTTATATTCATAATACACCTACTTTCATCACATATATTATATCATAAGTTTTACTTATGGAATTATTAAATATTAATATATTTAATGTCATTGTATAAGCGCTTACATATGCTTATAATGTGCTTGTTAGGAGGCTTTTATTATGAAAAAAGTCAAAAAGATATCATTATTGCTTGCCTTAGTTGCTTCTCTTGCATCATGCAATAACAATAATGGCGGCACATCAAGTGGCAAAACATTTTATACAGTAGATTTTAATTCTTTAGGTCAAATTGTCCAAACAGTTAGCGTTGAAAAGGGCAAACGTATTACTGAAGAAATTAAAACTCCTACTGCACCAGATGCCTCATATAATTTCAGAGGCTGGTACAAAGATGAGGAAGCATTAAACGAATGGAAGTTTGATGTTGATACAGTTAAAAACAATCTCACCTTATATGCTGGTTGGACAATTATCACTAGTGTTCCAAGCGACATTAAAACAGGTGAAGCTGCATTTTCATCAGATATTACATGGTTACAAGGCGGATTCTCATTAGCAACACCTGTCACAGTTAAATTATATGACTATGTAAGCACATCTGAAGATGGAAAGAATACTTATTCCGAAACAGGTAACGAAATTGCAGGTACAGTTTCATACGATTCAAAAGAATCAAGAGTTACTTTCACCCCAACAACAATTCCAGCTGGTGGAATGTATAAAGTTGGTGTTAAGAGTGGCGACAGCGATGAAGTATTTGCTGAAGACGTATTCCTTAAAGGTGATGGAAGTCAAACAAATCCATATTTAATTGTTAATGGTTCTGACTTTGACAATATCTCAAAGAGTGAAGAACAAAAGACAGTTGGAACAAATTCTTTCTATAAACTTTATCAAGATGTATCTGTCGAATCTGATTACACAACAGAAATGAATGTCACTTTCGACGGAACATTATTAGGAAACGGAAAAACTATTACAGTTACAGGTAACTGTGCTGCTATTGGCAAAATTGGTGAACACGGCGTTGTTTCAAATGTTATTGTTGCAGGTAATGTTAGTACTGGTTCATTTGCTTATATCGGCGCTTTAGCAAATACCAACAATGGTAAAGTTGAAAATGTCTTAAGTACAGCTTTAGTTACATCAACAGCTGGCTTAGTTGCTGATTTATCAACAGAAGAATTAGGCGGTGCTGGTGGTATCGTTGGTTTAAACGATGTAAAAGGTACTATTAATAACGTTACATACGAAGGAAATTCAGGCGATAGTACTACTGGTGTTGTTAAAGCAAACATTGGTGGTGGTGGTATTGTCGGTACCAACAAAGGTGTCATTACAAATGCTACCAACAAAGGTTGCTTAGGTGCATATAACTCAACTGAAAGTGGTAAATCATTATCTAAATATTCATATTCAGGTGGTATTGCTGGATTTAACTATGGAGAAATTTCTCAATCAACAACAAATGGCGCAGGTAAAATCTTATTCCAAAGAGCTGCCTCTGATTCTGGTGCTGTTGAATTTAATAACGTCGGTGCTGGTGGTATCGTCGGATATAATAAAGCAGGTGCTAAAGTTACAACTTCATACTTTGAAGGTATTAGAATCCACGCTGATCAAGCTGTCGGTGGTATTGTTGGTATCAATGCCGGTGAAGTTTCTTACTGCTACTCCAATGGTAGATATGTTTCATCAATTTCTTCCCGTTCATATGTAGCTGGTAGAAAAGAAGTTGGTGGTATTGTTGGTAGATTAGAATCAACAGGTACTGTAACAAATTGCTATAACACAGCAAACGTCTTTGCTTATAGCGATGATGCTCAAGCAATTGCAAAAAGTGCAACAAATAGCGTTTATGTCTCTACAAACCCAGATACAAATACAGCTTGGTCAAAGTCAAATAGTGCTTCACCAAAGACAAATAGCCCAGTTGCTCCAGCTGGTTCAAATAATGTTTCAGTTACATCTTCAGTTCTTGAAGGAACAGAAAGTGCTTCATCATTAACAGCTTCTGAAGTTTCTACATTAGGATCTGAATATGAATATATTACAGGTGATACTGTCAGATTAAAGTGGGAAGGAAAGGTTGCAGAAGAAGTTGCAACAATCGTCGTTAACTATTATGATGGCGAAGAACTTGTTCACACTGAAACAATTAAAAACGAATTAGGTTCATCATTAACTTTATATGCATATAACAAAACAGGCTATACAGTTAATGGTTGGAAATTATCAGCTGATTCTGAAACATTATATGATAAGACACAAGGATTTACTTATGCTGAATTAGATGCTTTAGATACAGATGGTACAGTTAATTTCTATGCTGATTTAACAGAAGTTTCTGAAGATAAAAACGCTTTAGTCGTTGCATATCTTCCTGCATATTTCACAGAACAAACTCTTGAAAATATGAAGACAGCTTATTCCAAGTATTGTGAAACAAATAATATTGTAATTGAAGATTTAGTCTTTAGAGCTTACAATCAAAAAGCTGTTGCAGATTATACAACTGCTATTGCTACCGATGGTGATGTCGATATTATCTTAGGTGTTGGTAACAATATTAATACAGCTGCTCAAAGTGCAGTAAAAGATTACGTTATTTCTAAAGCTGAGATTAATTTAAATAATACATCAAGATATTATGCAACATTATCTTTAGGTGGAAATACAGATAACTTAGAAACATTTGTTACTTTCTTAGGTACAGATGAAGCTAATAAAGCTTTAAATCCAGCAGTTTCTACAGACGTATTAAGAATTGCTGTTTATGGAAAATATGTTCCAGCTGAGATTGTTACAAATCTCGAAGCAGGATTTAAGGCTTACTTAGAATCTCAAGGAATTACAATTAGCAAATTAGAAATTGTCACTCTCGGTGATGACAGTACTAAAGTTGCAGCTTTTGTTGATTTAGTCTTAGCAGATGAAACAGGTTATGACTGCGTTCTCGGTGGTGGTAAAACTATTGGATCTACTGCAGGTTCAAATGGAACAAAGTTAGATGTTACAAATACTACCCTCAACATCAATAATTCAGAAAGAATGCTTTCAACAATTAACTCTTCTGAAAATAAAATTAACGTTAATACATTTATCGAATATTGTTTATCTGATGCTGGTCAAGCAATCTTAAATCCAACAACAGCTGAATAATAAATACAAATAGGATTTTATATGGAAAAAGAAAATAATAGTGTAACAGAAGCAACCAAAACAAAGAAAAAAGGCTGTCCAAAATGGCTAAAAGCTATTGGCAACGCCTTTGCTAGCTTTGGCAAATGGTTTGCTCATACAAAAAGAGGTATTCAATTAATATTAGTTGCTTTATGTCTATTTGTTATCGGATTAGGTACAGCAGCCTCTATAGATAATAATGGTGGAAAAGTCGATGTCGTAACATTGAAGTATCCAACTGAAAACGGTCAATATGTCGCAGCTGATTTATATAAGCCTAAGACAGCAACTGCCTCTAATAAAGCTCCAGCTGTAATTATATGTCCAGGATTCCAAAGAACAAAGGAAACTCAACAAGCATGGACGATAGAATTAGCAAGACGTGGATTTGTTGTTATTGTCATGGATCCTTATTCACAAGGTGATTCATCCGCTTCAGATTCTACACAAGCTGCTAGTGCTTATGGTTATGGTTTATTCTCTCTCATCGATTATATTACTACTCCATCAACAAAAGGTGGTTATGTATTAAACTATATCGATACAACAAGAATTGGTGCAGCTGGTCACTCTGCTGGTGGTAACGCTGTCGTTAAAGCTGCATCATTATTCGGCCAAGAAGTTATTGATGGTCTTAGAAAGACATCAAGACTTTCCTCAATATATGTCTCAGGATATATTAGAGGTTTAAGCAATGACGTTCCAAACATGAGAAGCAATGTTGGTATCTCATATGCTTATTACGATGAAGGTGCATATCAAAATAAAGACTCTGGTGTCGATTCAGCAAAAGCTGATGCAAGATATGCTCCAGAAGTTATTGAAATTGTTAACTCTGGTTTAACTCTTAATGGTGAAGAAAAAGTAACTGAAGTAGAAATCGGTGAAATTTATGGAAACCAATTTAATCACAATTTAAGAATTGTCAATAATGAAAAGACAATTCACGCTTTCCAACCATACCACAAAAAGTCAATTGCTAACTTCATTTCTTATTGGGAATTAGCTCTTGATGTCGAATTCAGTATAAGTGCAAATAACCAAGTCTGGATATGGCGTGAACTTGGTACAGCTTTAATGTTAGCTGCAGGTATGTTATTAGTACTTGGCTTAGGAGATTTGTTACTTAGAACAAAGTTCTTTGGTTCACTTAGAAATGAACTTCCAGCCAAACAAGATCACAAAGGTGCATTTAGTAAGATAATGTTCTGGACAATCTTTGTTATTGGTACTGTCGCTGCATGCTTCTTATTTATTCCTGCTTGTGAGTTAGCTAAAACTTGGTTTGCTAAAGCACAAGGCGGAGCACAAACTTGGTTCTTCCCTGAAAGAATGAATAACGGAGTTATGCTTTGGGCTTTGTTCTCAGGATCTGTTGGATTTGTCTTATTCTTTGCTTGCTATTTCATCAATAGATTTGTAAGAAAGAGAAAAGCAGATTTAAGTCCATTCAAAATTAAAGTTTCTGATTTAGGAAAAACAATTCTCTTAGTTGTAATCTTATTTGCAACATTCTATTCAATCGATTTATTAACTTATATCTTCTTCCATGTTGATTTCAGATTCTTCTTCATTTCTGCAAGACCTGTTATCAACCCAAAGATGTTCTTAGTCTTATTAATGTACTTACCATTATTCTTTGTCTTCTATTTCTCAAATTCTGTAAGAGTAAATCTTTCTATGAGATTAGATGGTTGGAAAGAATGGCAATCTACATTATTAGCTTGTGTTGCTAACTCAATTGGTTTAGTCATGATTTTAGTTATCCAATATGCTGTATTCTTTAGTACAGGACAAGTTTATTGGACAACAAACTGGTTATATTGCAATATGTTATGGGGCGTTATTGTTATGATGTTCATCTTACCAATATTCAACCGCTTCTTCTTCAATAGAACTGGAAAGTTATATTTAGGACCACTCGTTAGTTGTTCTATTTTCATCATGATGATGTTAGCTAATAGCGTTTGCTATTTACCATTTTAATTAAAGGAGTTTATTATGTCTGACGTTTATGAAGAGTCATTAAAAAAACATGCTGAATGGAAAGGTAAAATTGAAACAAAGGTTAGATGCAATGTTTCAAGTAAAGAAGACTTGATGCTTGCTTATACACCAGGCGTTTCAAGACCATGCCTTGAAATTCAAAAAGATTATTCAAAGAGTTTTGAATTAACAAGAAGATGGAATACTGTTGCTGTTATTACCGATGGTACTGCAATCTTAGGCTTAGGTGATATCGGACCTGAAGCTGGTATGCCAGTTATGGAAGGTAAAAGTGCTTTGTTTAAAGCTTTCGGTGACATCGATGCATATCCAATATGCTTAAGAACAAAAGATACAGAAGAAATCATTCGTACAATTTATTTAATCTCTGGATCCTTTGGTGGAATTAACTTAGAGGATATTTCAGCTCCAAGATGTTTCGAAATTGAAACAAGACTTAAAGAAATCTGCGATATTCCAGTTTTCCACGATGATCAACACGGTACAGCTATTATTACAGGCGCTGCTGTAATTAATGCTCTTAAGGTTGCAGGTAAGAAAATCGAAGATGTTAAGATTGTTATTAACGGTGCAGGTGCTGCTGGTATTTCAATCGGTAAATACTTACTTGATTTAGGTGCTAAAAATGTTATTTGGTGCGATCGTAAGGGCGTAATTGTTGAAGGACAAGAAGGAATTAATGCTGCTCAAGCTGAATTACCAAAGATTTCAAATCCAAACAAAGTAACAGGCTTACTTTCAGATGCCTTAGTCGATGCTGATATATTCATTGGTGTATCTGCTCCAAATATTGTTAGCAAAGATATGATTAGATCAATGGCTGATAAAGCTATTGTCTTCCCATTAGCTAACCCTGTTCCAGAAATATCTCACGATGATGCTATTGAAGCTGGTGCTTATATTGTTGGTACTGGTTCAAGTAAATATCCAAATCAAATTAATAACGTATTAGTTTTCCCAGGTATCTTTAGAGGTGCCTTAGATGCTGGCGCTAAAGATATTAACAGAGAAATGATGATTGCAGCTTCTAAAGCTATTGCAGAATCAATTCCTGAAGATAAATTAAGCCCAGAAAATATTATTCCATTAGCTTTTGATGAATCAGTTCATAAGAAAGTAGCTGAAAAAGTTGCTGAAGCTGCACGCGCTAGTGGAGTAGCAAGAAAATAATATGAGCAAATTAACAAGTAAAACTCGCTTGTTAACAATGTCACTAATCACTGTTACCGCACTTGTCTCGTGTGGTAACAGTTCTATTATTTCCAGTGGTTCATCAAGTTCCATTTCCTCTAGTACAAGTTCTAGTAGTTCTTCTTCAAGTGAAGGAACAAAAGTTAATGTATTAGAAAATGAAGATTTGACTTCTGAATATATTCACTGGATAGGTAGAACGGATTATGATGAACAACAAGCAAGAGTTAATTTTTATTACACAGCTACAGGTTTTGAAGTAAATTTCTACGGAACAGAACTTAGTGTAACTTTTTATGCACAAAGTGCAACTGATTCTGGAAAAAGACCTTATTTTTCAATATTTGTCGATGACGCTGATTTGCCAAACGATGAAGTAATATCTATAGAAACAGTTACACAAACTATAAAATTAGTATCTGGATTAACTCCTGGAGAACATAAGTTAAAAATCTTGAAACGTAGTGAACCATACGATGGTGTCACTGCCATATCTGGTGTTAAAACAGATGGACATTTTGAAAAATATGTCGTTGATGAAAATCAATTAAAGTTCCAAATTTTGGGAGCTAGTGGTATTTCTGGCCATGGTTCTTTAGGAGAGCCTAACACTGGTAGAAATACAAAAAACTCCTCATCGTTACACGCTTTTGGCTATTTAACAGCTAGAATGTTTAATGCTGAGACTCAGTTTGTATCTAATTCTGGCTTAGGCTTAGTTTGGGGGGCACATCCAACAAACTTAAGGAAAGCCTATGACTATGTCGGATTAGATAAATCTGTTAATGTCGTTGAAAAAGAATGGAATCACACATCGTGGGTTCCAGATGTTGTTATTGTAAATATCGGTGGAAATGACTGGACTTCTTACATTAGTAATTTATCAAATCAAGGTCCTGCTAAAATTCAATTTAAACAAGCCGTAATTGAGTTCTTAACACATATTCACACTTTATACCCAAATACAAATGTTATTTGGGTTCATACTAATTCAAGCAATGGTACTGAAGCTCAATCAGCTATCGGTGATTACTCAAAGCGTAAGCAAGTTAAAGTAGTTGTTATGCCAAAAGTTGGTTCTGATGGAGATCCGGAAGGAGCAAACGGACATAACTCTGTTTATACACATATACGTGCTGCTCAAATAATTGCTGATGCCATTACTGAAATGACGGGCTTAAAACAAGTAAAAGAAAATATTACGTGGAATGCATAGGCACAAATTTATATTTATTCATATAAACAAACCTAATTTTATGGTAATATAATTAATGGAGGGTAAATAAATGAATATTTGGCATGATATCAGTCCAGAGAGAATTAAAGCTGAGCGTTTTATTTCTGTAATTGAAATTCCAAGTGGTTCAAAAAACAAGTACGAATTAGATAAAGAAACTGGCTTATTAAAATTAGACAGAATTCTTTATACATCAACTCACTATCCAGCTAACTATGGATTTATTCCAAGAACTTATGCTGAAGATAATGACCCATTAGATGTCCTTGTTTTGTGTACAGAACAAATTCTTCCATTAACTCTTGTTGAATCTATTCCTATTGGTGTTATTCGAATGATTGACCAAGGTTCTGTCGATGAAAAGATTATTGCTGTTTGTGCACACGATCCTTTCTACTCTAGTTATGCAGATATGCATGAATTACCTGACCATATTTTTGCTGAAATCAAACACTTCTTCCAAGTTTACAAAACTCTCGAGGGCAAAGAGACTGTTGTAACATCGGTTCAAGGAAAAGACAAGGCAATATCCATTATTAGAGATAATATGGAAAGATATAATGATAAATTTGTATTTAACAAGGAGAAACACGTACAATGAGATTATTTATCGACACAGCTAACATTGAAGAAATCAAGGAAGCAAGTAAATGGGGCGTTATTTCTGGCGTCACAACAAATCCATCTTTAATTGCAAAAGAAGGAAGAGATTTAAAGGAAGTTATTAGTGAGATTGTCAATTTAGTTGACGGACCAATCTCAGCTGAAGTTACTGAAGGCAAAGCAGAAGATATGATTGCTGAAGCTAGAGTTTTAGCTAAGATTCACAAAAACATCGTTATTAAGTTACCTATGACACCAGATGGTGTTAAAGCATGTTCTGTTTTAACATCAGAAGGAATTCACACTAACGTCACATTAATTTTCTCTGTTAGCCAAGCATTAATGGCAATGGAAGCTGGTGCAACATACATTTCACCATTTATGGGACGTATGGATGATGCAGGATTTGACTCCAAGAAACTTATTGAAGATATTGTTACTGTAGTTGCAAACTATGGTTATGATACACAAATCATTGCTGCTTCTATTAGAAACTTAGAACACATCAATGTTGCTGCTACTGCTGGTTCAGACATTGCTACAATTCCATTCAAGGTATTAAAGAGCATGTTTGTTCACCCATTAACAACAGCAGGTCTTAAGATTTTTGCTGATGCTGCAAAAAAGTAAATAATTATAAAATATAAAATAGGCACTTCGGTGCCTATTTTTTGTGTTTATAAAGGCTCTGTTGAATCTTATGGGGTTTTATGGGGTCGACTAAAATAAAAAGACGTTGATTCTTATGGGGTCACACTAAGTAACTGAGATTCATTTCTCAGTTGCTTTTTTATATGATGACATATATAAAATTCTTTTTCTTAAACGCTTAAAATTAGTATATCCATAACTTATATTTATCATGGTTTGTATATAATTATTATTTGATTCTGCCATAGCATTTGTTAATACTACGCCATATGTATTCTTTGAGTATGCGTTTATTATTTCGTGATACCAATTCTTAAATGTTCTACTTATTTTTCTTATTTCTTTTACTGCTGAGTTTTCAAATTTTTGTATAAAGAAATCTATTAATTCTTTCGTTTCTTCATATTCTTTAAGCTTTAATACTGATGATGAAAAATAATCTTTGCTCCAATATATTTCACTCAATTCAGGGTATGCTTTTAAAACCATATCAGTTTTATCTAATATGTAATAAACAACTCCTGTTTTCTTGTTAACATAAACGCTATCTTTTAAATTCCATCTATTTGTTAGAAACAATTTCCAATTACTTTTTAAATATTTATATTCTTTTGTTCCTTTATCATATTCATTCATTATTTTAATTCTTATTGATTGAATTGCATCTGTAAATAATTTAACAATATGAAAATGATCAACTATATAAACAGAATTAGGAAAGAATGCATTGTGAATAAATTTATAAGTATCATTCATATCAGAAATGTAGTATTTAACGTTATATCTTTCACTTGATGGTATTCTTTGAAAGTAATCTATTAAATAATCTTTTCTTCTAGATTCAACTATATCTATTATTTCGGAATTAAAAGGATTAGATATAACACAAGGATATTTACCAGCTTTGTGATTGGCATTTGAAAAATGAAATTCATCTAAACAAATAACATTTTTAAATGGCAATCTAATAGGATTTGGCATATCATCAAGTATATTAATAATAGTTTTTTAGACACATTTAATTCTTTTGCAATATACTCCATTGTAACTCTATTCATTAGCATGTTTTTGATTATGTCTTCAACTTTTTTTGAAATACTATGCTTATCTTTATAAAAAGAGAAAGGTTGTTTAAAAGTCTTTTTACAAGTCTTACAAACATATCTTCTCATTCTCACTTTAACAATCAATTTATTGTTACGAATAACACTGTTTTTTATTTTAGTAGTGTAATAATCTTTAATATTAATTTTAGAAGAATGACAAAAAGGACAAGTAGGTCTACTGTCTTTTAATTCTATCTCTATGAAAGATATATCTTCGCTATCTGGAATAAAATAAACACTAGAAATATCTTCACTAGGAATGGATAATAATGATAAAATGTCTTTGGAATCAATCATGATTCTACCTCCTTTAATGCTTAGACAAAATCATTATAAAGGAGGTTTTTTTATAATTAAAAGATGTTGATTCTGATGGGGTTGTTGCATTTCTTGCTTTTGCTTAAACCCCATAAGATTCAACAGAGCCTTTATAAATTTGAATTAATAATTTATTAGTTAAATATAGCAAACAAAAGAAGTAAGATTGCACTTAAAATGTATTATTCAAAAAATATGTTGAAAAAAGAAAAATAAAGAATTATGATAGAAATATAAATAGGAGAGGGCCAATTAAATGAGAAAGAAAAGTTTATTCGGTCTTGTATTAATATCTGGCATATTGGCATGCGGTGGAGTTATTCAAGACAAAGTAAGTATCAAAAATAATGAGAAAGAAGTTTTAAAATCTAGCAAAAGATCTTTAGATTTTAGAGAAACAGATGTTGGACGTGGAATTGATGTTGCTTATGCAAATTATTATTGTCCAAATACAACATCAATAAAAAATGGCGCATCGATTTTTGAAGATAATTGGATTTTAGAGAATTACAATGCGAAAAATATCGACTATTCAATTAATGGAAGTCAAGTTCATAAAAATTGTAGCTATTCACTTGATGAAATTGCTAATTCTGCGAATATTAGTTATTCGACATTACAAGAAGTGTTTTTGGGCGAGAAAAATTCGTTTGGAGCAGGAGCATATACTAGTTTAAAAAATTCTATTTCTGCTGATTCACAAAAATCTTTATCAAAAGTTGTTTATAGGTTATCGTATTATGTTCAAGAGTATAAGTATACACTAAATAATATTGCTAATTTAGATTTGCATAGACAACATCTTGATTCTGGATATGTTAATGCTGTAGGTAATCTTTTTAAAAACAAAATTTCATATAGTGAATTTTTTGGAAACTATGGAACACATATTATTACTTCAGGATTATATGGTGGATCATATGACGCTTATTATATTGCATATTCCGATACATATAATTTTTCTAAAAAACTAACAAGTGAATATAGTCAAATAATATCTGGAAAATTACAATACGAAAATGTTCCTATCTCAGCTGATAAAAATACAAATCACAAAATAGAGTTAGGGTTAGAAAAAAAGGATGCATTATATAAAGATGAAGTTATTATAAAGTCTAGAGGTGGAAAATCTAATATTAATGCAACAGATATTTCAAATTTTGCATCAACTATTGAAAACTGGTACAACTCAATTGAAGGAAATGAAGGATTAATATATATTACTGATTATTTACCAATATGGAAAATGCTTCCAGATGAATATAATAATTCTACAAATATTGAATTAATGAAAAAATATTATAAGCAGTATATTAATAGTTGCTATAATAATGCAAAAAATGATTTTCTTATTCAACAAGAAAAGATATCATATTCAATTGACATGCCAATTTCTGATAAAGATGGAACAATTAAAGTCCAAGGAAGTTATGGTACAAAAAATCCTTCAACTGCTAGTGGTCGAACATGTATTATAGATTTCGAAAATAATACTACAAAATGGAGCGATAGAGATGCAATTTACTCAAATCAAATACCTGATATTGATCTTTTGACAAAAAATAGCTTTAAAAACATGCAAGTGAAAGTTAAATGTCAAATGCGAAAAAAAGATGATGGTGTACAGGACTTCTTTGTTGGAACATCTACAGTTTCAAATGTTAAAGTTAAATCAGTTCAAGATGCTACATTTTCGTACGAATATAAAACTATTACATTTGATTCTATTGAGATGAATTTGATATTTGATAAAAGTAATAAAAAAATATATATAACATTTGGAGCACATGGAAATGGATTTAATGCTTGGTATATAAAAGATGTTAGTGCTGAAATAACTTTTTCTAAATAATTGGTAGGTTAATAATTATGTATTTATTAAAGAATATCAAGAAAGTTTACGCAGATGATAAAAATAAAGAAACTGCGTTAAATAATATATCAATTTCTTTTCCAAATTCTGGAATGGTTTTTGTTGTTGGTAAAAGTGGATCTGGAAAGACAACTTTATTAAATTTATTGTCTTTCTTTGATACACCGACTGAAGGAACTATTGAATTTTTGGGAGTAAATATTAATTCAGTAAATGATGATAAAAGATCATTTTTTAGAAAGAATTACATTGGATTTGTTTCTCAAGAATTTAATTTGTTTAATTCTCTTTCAGTTTATGAAAACGTCGCTTTTTCATTAGAAGTTCAAGGTAAAAAAATTAATAAAACTAAAATAGAATCGCTTCTTGAAAGATTAGGAATATTAGAATATAAAAATAAAAAAGTAATTAATTTGTCTGGGGGGCAAAAACAACGTGTTGCTATAGCACGTGCTTTAATAAAAAATCCAAAAGTAATTTTGTGCGATGAACCTACAGGAGCATTGGATTCAACAAATGCTAAAGAAATATTTAGTATTTTAAAGGAAGCTTCTAAGGACACTTTAGTAGTAGTTGTTACTCATGATGTTGAAGCAAGTAAAACATATGGCGATTATCTTATTGAATTAAAAGATGGTCAAATAGTAAATAGCACATTAGAAAAAGAAAATGATGAGAGCAAAGTAAGTTTTAAATATTTTAAAAATAAAAAATCCTTTGGTACGTATAAAAAGTCTTTTAAGATAAATATTAAAAAGAGACCACTTAGACTAGCGTGTGCTAGCTTCTTAATGATTTGTTCGACTGGATTTTTAAGTTTTCCAGCAACGTTATTAAATGTTAATAAAAACGAAACTATTATTAAATCAATGTTAGATAATAACGAAACTTCAGTAACCGTAAAAAAGGGACAATATTTTGTGGATAAACAAAATGATGTAGTCGGTACAGGTAGTAAAGGTAGAATGGTAGAAAGAGACAAAGAATTTGTTTCTAATGAATTAGGAGAAAATATCGATGGCGTTTATTGTGGAATGAGCGATATTTTTAAAAATTCTATATTGCTTAAAAGTACTGATAGTATTCCATCTGCCTATGTTAGCTATTCGCCAAATGGCTTTGTTGAAGTAGATAATGATTTACTTAATAGATATAAATTTGATTTGACTGATGGTAGATTACCATCTAACGATAATGAAATTGCTTTGACAAGTTATGAATTATCACTATATAAATATTTTGGATTAAGCGATAGTAATGATAATAGATACACTATTACCAGTGCTAATGATTTAATTGGTAAAAGTATTGTTAGTGAAGATCAAACATTTATTGTTACAGGTATTATTGATACACATATCAATAAAAGGTATACAATTGATTCGATAGCAAGTAATGAAAAAATTGCAAAAGAATTCGACAGGCTTATAGAAAGCGGTATGCATAATGTTATTTTTACTAATAAAGGATTTTATAAAAATAATTATTCTTTGAAGAATAAATATAGAGAATACATAGATTTTGAAGATAATGGTACGCTTTATGATGTTTCATTAGAATTAACAAAGTGTAATGGTAAAGTCTTTCTTCAAAAACAATATATAAATAAAGCATATAATTATGATCATTATACGAACAAGTTATATAAATTCGATGATTCAAAAGATTCTGAAGGAGTCTATTTGTCTTATGAAAAATTCTATGAATTTAGATTTAATGGACAATTTGAATCATATATATCTAATTTTGTAGCTCAAGATTTATATGATAGTAATAAAGAACTTTTTGATGCTAGTGAAGAAATATATAACTATTATCAATACTATAATTATTTGAAAGATAACGACTTTGAGGATAATAAGTATTTACACTTAAATAAAGATTATTTTGTTAATACATTCCTTAAGGCAAAAAACAAAGATTTTATAAAAACTGACGATGATAGATATGTTGAACTTGAGTATAGTAAAAACAATAAAATAAAAGCAGAAGTTATTGGGGTTTATATTAATGAAAATACTGAAGATACAAATAATGTTATAGCCTCAAAAGAAGTTTATAATAAGTTAAGTTATGGTATTTCAAATTACATTGGTGAATATGAATATATTACTATTCCATTAAGTTCAAATAACTATAAAAAGATAATTAAATTGATTGAAACTAAATATGATAATAAATCTATTCAAACAATGAGCAATGAGACAGCATTTGTTAAATTTGGGTTTAATGAATTATTTAATGAATATGCATTGTCTTATCAAGAAGTAGAAAGTCCAGTCTTATTTGCTAAGAACATATCCAAATATATATTTATTGCTGCAATTCCACTTGTATCGTTATTAATATTCTATTACTTTAGTGGTGTTATTTACGATTCTAAAAAAGAGATAGGAATAATTAAGTCATTAGGTTCTACTAATAAAGAAATAGTTGGAATGTATTTATTCCAAAATATAATTATGTCATTAGTAATGGCAGCAATAACTTGTGCACTAATATCTATATTTATTCCAGTATCAAATATAATGTTCTATAGTGGTACTAAACCTATTGTTACTGTTATACGTTATTCGTTTATTCCATATTTAGTTACAATAGGAATGACAATTGGATGTGTATTGTTAGGAACACTTATTCCAATGATTAATATTTTAAAAATGAAAGTAATAGATATTATTAAAAAAGGATGATGAATTTCATCCTTTTTATTTGCTTAACATTTTAAGAATATTTTGTAAACAAATTTAGGCTTTTGCGCATATATATAAATTAGGTGATAGAATGCCAAGAGTCAGATATAGGGAAAAAGAAGTTGATACTTTAGGAAGATTATTAAGAGCAGAGGCTGGTGGTGAGGGTAAAACTGGAATGCTCCTTGTAGGAAATGTTGTCATAAATAGAGTTAAAGCAAGATGCCAAACTTTTAAAAATATTAATACTATTGAAGCTGCTATTTTTCAAAAAGGGCAATTTGAAGGAACAAAGATAAGTTTATTTAATGCCAGAGCAACGACAACAGAAAAGAATTTAGCTTTAAAAGCAATTAATTCATGGAGACAAGATCCTGCATATAACGCCTTATTTTTCCAAAATCCAGGTAAAGGCAAACCATGCAAAAATAGATTCTGGGGTACTTTTTCAGGGAGATATAAAAACCACTGCTTTTATAATCCGGACAACATAAAAGTATGTAAATTATAGATTTAAGAAAGACTCTTTTTTAACTTTAGCTATCTCTTCAAAAATTTTATCTTTATAGTCTATGTTACACTTTTTCGATATAGCCCAAGAATACCAATATAGATCTAGCACTTTATGGAGGATTTTTTCTAATTTGAGAAATTCCTCTTTTTCTTTTTCAGAGTCTTTAAAATAGTAATTAATTATTTTTTGCTTTGTATTTTCATTGATATCATTTTCACTTAATAGAGAAACTAAATCAAAATATTTAAATGTGTAAGATGAATATTCAAAATCAATTATTTTTATGTTGTTGTCTTTGATTAAAATATTAGATTCAAGTGCATCGCAGTGTGATAGCTCTTTAGGTAAACTATCATAAATAGTATGAAAAAAGTATAAAAAATCCTGCACAACCTTTGTTTTTAGGTTAAAATCATTATCTATTGAGTCTTTTAACCAAATTGAAATGTCATCAAAAAAGTTTAGTTCTTTATAGGTTGATGGCTTAAAGGAATGAATTTTTTTTAATGTATCAATAACTTTTTCTAGATTTAAATCACTTAAGTTGTTAAATTTAATTTGTTTATAGTTTGTTAAATACTTAGTCAGTTTAGTATTTCTTTTGAGGGAATAATTAAATAATTTTGGTCCGATATTATTGCTATAAGCTATATTTTCCATTTCATATTGAAATAAATTAAGACACTCATTATTAAATCTGTCTCTATTTGAATTTAATTTGTGCGGAATTCTTAAAACAACTTTATTATTTATTAAAAAGTTTTCATTTGAAATACCACCCAAAAATATAATTGAATTTATCTCTTCTGTGTATTCTAAATTCAATAGTTCTTGCCTTATTTGTTGAGTCGTGGTTACGTATTTTTCCATGTCTAAATTATATCAACTTTATTTTAGATATACATCTAAATATTGTATGAATTTATTAAAAGTGGTATTTTTATTAAGTAATAAAAGTGAGGTTTATTATTATGGAAAACAAAATTTTAGTTGAAACAAGTGCTAGACACGTTCATGTTGATGAAGCAACATTAGCAATTTTGTTTGGCGCTGATGCTAAGTTAACTGTAAAGAAGGAATTAAGTCAACCAGGACAATTTGCTTCTGAACAAAAGGTTGATTTAGTTGGACCAAAAAATACAATTAAGGGTGTTTCAATTCTTGGACCATGTCGTAAAGCAAATCAAGTTGAAGTTTCTTATACAGATGCTAGAACACTTGGTGTTAAGGCTCCATTAAGAGAATCTGGACACACAGAAGGTTCTGCTCCAATCAAATTAGTTGGACCTTGTGGTGAAGTTGAACTTAGCGAAGGAACAATTGTCGCTAAAAGACATATTCATATGACACCAGCTGATGCAGAAGCATTTGGTGTAAAAGATGGTGAAGTAGTCTCTGTTAAAGTTGAATCTCCAACAGGACGTTCACTCGTATTTGGTGATACTGTAGTTAGAGTTAGCCCTTCTTACGCTTTAGCAATGCACGTTGATACAGATGAAAGTAACGCTGCTGGTTTAGCTGGCGTTGTCTATGGCGAATTAGTTAAATAATATATGCCAAATTTAGTTACACATTATAATTTAGCTAGAGTATTTTACGCCAAGAAAGTTGAAAATGGTTTTCTCAAAGGAAACTTTGAATGTTTAGCTTTAGGTACTCAAGGACCTGATCCTTTGTTCTATGAAGGAATTGTTCCTACAAGAGCGTTAAGATTACGTCTTGCCTCTGCTAAATTAGGAAATCAAATTCATAGATCGACAGGAGAAAAATTTATTTCACTTCTTATTGATCAAATTGAAATTAATGAATCAGCTAGAAACGATGAATACAAAGCATTTGTTTTTGGCCAATTCTGTCACTATGTTTTAGACAAAGTATGTCATCCTTACATTTACTATTTTTCAGGATTTGATGAAAATGGTAAATTAACTGGAAAATATCATTTTAGTCACGCTCATTTTGAAAGTGAAATTGATGTTGCAATGGCATTAACTAACGCACTAGAAGATAAGATAAAAGCTCCTGAACAATTATTTCCAACAGAAAAATACTTATTTGAAGCTATTGAAAACGGAATGACAAAAGCAGTTTCCACAATGTTTGATAGAAAGTTACCAGCAAATTATTATAAAAATGCTGTCTTAAACATGAAATCAGTTGTTAGACTTGCTAATAATTTAAATCCATTCTGGGCAAAGATTTTTGGTAAGACAAGACTTTGTTCTTTGAGACTTCCAAAAAAAGTAAGTAGAAGTGTCCTTAACGAAAATAAAGAAACATGGCTTGATCCAGTAAGTGGCAAAGAAAGAAATGAGTCTTTCGTTGAATTATTTGATAAGGCTTATGATATTGTTTGCAAAGCCTATGATGACGTTTGCAAAAATGGATTAACAATGGAAACATTAAAACCTTATTTTGATGGATTGACATATAAGGGCTTTGAAGAGGGCGCAAAGTTACAATATTGGAAGAATAAAAAAGCATAGTATTGGCTTTTATTATTTGCCTATATTTTTTTAAAACAATCACGAAAAACGCAAAAAAGAGTCAAAACTTGCAGTTTTGGCTTTTTTCATGCTTCTTTTTCCTATATATATGATATACTAACTGCTGAAAAGGAGAGAAAATATGATCCACATATTCAGCTCCAAAGGTCAAGTCCATTTAGACGGCCATAAGGAACTTTCAAAGAATGAACCTGTTGTAGAGTTTATGCCAGAAAAAGTTCTTATCCCAGCAGTCGACAACAAGGGCGTAGCTCTTGCTAATTTAGTCGAAGTTGGGACTACCGTTCAAAAGGGCTCACTTTTGGGTGTAAGACAAGATTTTCAAATTCCAGTTTATTCCCCTGTAACTGGAACCGTTGCTGCTGTAGTAAAAGTTATGTCTCCAGTAGTCGGTAGACCTGTTAATTTCTTACAGATCACAGTGGAAAAAGAACAAGGCGAGGAAGTAAAACTTGCTCCTCTTGCTAGTGACGACAAGGAGAGTGTCGTTGCAAAATTAAAGGAAGGCGGCATTGTCGGTCTTGGTGGTGCTGGTTTCCCAACATATATCAAATACAACACTAAAGACCCAATCGATACTATTTTAATTAACGCTGTTGAATGCGAACCTTACTTAACAACAGACTATGTTGAAGGTATCGAAAGAATTAGCGATGTCTTTTTAGCTTTACCAGCTTTATTAAAAGCTTCTGGCGCTCAAAGAGTTGTCATTGCAACTAAAGCTGACAAAGTCCACTTAATTGAGGCAATTGAAAAAGGCATAGCTGAATCTGGAATGACAAATGTCACATGTGCTAAAGTTAAAGACGTTTACCCAATGGGTTGGGAAAAGACTTTAATTAAAGCTGCTTTAAAACGTGAATATGATGGCCTTCCATCAAAATGCGGAGTTATTGTCAATAACTTACAGACAGTTATGGCAATAGGTAGATTATTTGCATATGGTGAAGTTATTACTTCAAAAGTCTTTACTGTTTCAGGAAAAGTATCCAAACCTGGCAACTATCGTGCTCCAGTTGGTACAGTAATCGCTGATTTAATCGGTGCTGCTGGTGGCTATTCAAATACTGAAGCTATTGTTTTAGCCGGCGGCCCAATGACAAGTAAACCTCTTGCTAACGATTCAATCCCAACATTCTTACAAACATCTGGTGTCACAGTTTTAGATAGAGTTGTTCGTAGAACTGAACCATGCTTAAGATGTGGTACTTGTGTTGATCACTGTCCAGCAAACTTACAACCAGTATCAATTAATGAAGCTGCTGAAAGATTAGATATCGCTTTAGCAAAATCCTTTAATGCAGATGCCTGTGTTGAATGTGGTATTTGTAGTTATGTTTGCCCAAGTCATATCGACCTTACAGCTAACATTGCTAAGATGAAATTAATGATTAGATTAAAGGCTAATCAAAAGAAGTAAGGAGAATTGAAATGACATTTATAAAAACAAATGCTCCTCACATGAGAATAAAGCGTTCAACATTTGGAATTATGATTGAACTAACAATAGCTTTATTAGTTCTTTATATTTCTGCTGTAGCTTATAACTTTATTCAAAGAGGAGCTAACTATGGCGTTCACGCTTTATTAATTGGAATTTTAGCAGTTGTTACAGCTTTAGTCTGTGATGCAGTTCGCTATCTTCCAAAAGTCATCAAAAGTAAAAATGTTAAAGAATATATAAGTGATATAGGTCACTCATATAGCTACGTTACAGCTTTAATTCTTGCAATGCTCTTACCAGTAGGAACTTCTTACTATGTAGTCGTTGTTTGTACTTTAATTTCTGTCGTAGTTGCTAAATATTTATTTGGTGGCTTTGGTTATAACCCATTTAACCCAGCTGTTGTCGGTAGAGTTTTTGCTCAATTATGCTTCAGCGGTAAGTTAAAGAATTACTTAGGATCAAATCCTGGTTCTACAATCCAAACAGGTGCAAGTATTACTTCAACAATGCAATCACTTGGTTGGGTTACAACACAATACGATATTTCTTTAGTCAACACAATATTAGGTAATTATGCTGGTACATTAGGTGAAACATTCGCTTTCATCATTGTTATCTTAGGCGTCTATCTTGCTATTAGAAATGTTATTGACTGGAGAATTAGCGTTACTTATGTTTTAACAATATTTGTTACTTGCTTAGTTATCGGCTTTGCTGGTGGCTTAGGTGTTAATTCATTTGAATGGGCATTCCGTCAAATCTTAATTGGTGGTGTTTTATTTGGTGCTGTCTTCTGTTTGACAGATCCAGTCACTTCACCAACTAACCAAGCTGGTAAAGTTATCTTCGCTTTATTTGCTGCTTTTGTAACTGTTGCAATTAGATATCAAGCTTCTGCACCAGAAGGTGTAGCTTACTCAATCTTATTTGCTAACCTTGTTACACCAGCAATTAACTTAGTCTTAAAAGGCAAATCAAATAGCTTAAAATGGCAAAAGTTTACAGCTATGGGTGTCCTTCTTGTTTGTTCATTAGTTTTCGGATTAGTCTTCGGATTAAATCACAAAGCTTCTAATGAAAGTGAAAATACAAATTTAACAAACACAACTGAAACAGTTTCTTATGTTTCAGAAATGCCATCCGATATTTATATCGAAGGAGGTTTCTAATATGGGTAAGAAATTAAATAACTATGTTAGATTTCCACTAATTTTAGGTGTTACATGCTTACTTTGTGGTGGCGCTTTAGCAGGTGTTAACTTTATTACATCTCCAATCATTAAAGAAAATAATGATAAAAAAGCTAACCAATCATTAGATGATATTATCGGTAAGGGTAACTATACTAAGGCAGAAACAGTCGCTGCCGATATTGATTCACCAAACATTTTATCAGTTAAGAAAGTAACACTTAACTCAGGTGAAGAAGTTTACTATTATCAATTAGAAAGTACAAAAGGTTATTCAGGCACAGTTACATTTGCTATCGTTTATAGTGCAAATGGTATTATGGGTTATAAATTCATTAGTGCTACTGAAGATTCTTTAGGTGTTGGTATTGCTAAACAAGAAAGCAAATGGAATGAATCCTTAGCTTCTTATGATGCTTCTAAGGGTAACTTTGTTTATACTGGCGGTAGTGCTAAAGCAACAGTTCCAGCTATTAAAGCTGCAGTTGATATTGCTTATGCTGACTATATGGCTAAACAAGGTATTGTTATCGATACATCACTCATTAAATTCAGTGGTGGTTTAAGCAATACAACAGCAAGTTATAAGTTCTATACATTAACAGCAACTAACTCAACTTCAGGTTATGGTTCTTTAAAACTTGAGATTAGAATTGATGTAAAGAAAAATGTTGTTAAAGCTGTCAAAGTACTCGATTATGCTGGTGCTACAGATGAATATGGTAAGGATTTACTTACTAAGGGTAACGGTGGACAACTTAACGAATCCGCTCAAAACTTCTATAACACTTATATTAAAGTTCCATCATCAGGTTTACCATTTGATTTATTTGTCGGTGATAACGCTGCTGATGTTCAAGATGATTCACTCAATGGAAATAATGCTATCTTCAATACTGGTGCATCATTCACAGCAAGAAGCTACTATGCATTAATTCAAAAAGCTATCATCATGTATCAAACAGGTGATGAAGGTTCATTCACTGATGTTAAAGCACAAGGTAAACTTATTTCAACAGATAATTCACGTAAGACATATAGTGTTTTAACTACAAACGACAATTCAGGCTATGGCTCATTAGTTGCTGATGTCACTGTCGATTCAGAAGCAAAAAAAGTTATGTCTGTCAAAGTTACTAACTATGTTAATGCTACATACACTTATGGTTACGCATTAGTTAATGGCAAACTTACAAACATTATTACAAACGATACATTCATTGAATCTTATGTAAAGATTCCTGAAGAAGGTCTTGATTATTCAGTCTTTGATGCTCTTGATCCAAATGCACCAAAAGATGATAGTGCATTTAAGACAGGTGCTACATATACTGCTAAAGCTTACTTTATGGCAGTCAAGCAAGCTATCGATATGGATAGAAAGGGTGAAACTGGTTCAGACTTTGAAGTTCCAGCTAACTCATACGCTATTAACATTGAAAGCCTTGGAAATGGCAAGTATCACGCAGTTGTTAAAAACTCACTTGATACAGCTAACTTCTCTATTGTTGATGCTACAATCGAACTTGACGTTGCATCACGTAAAGTTAAATCAATAACCTTTGATTTGTCAAAGATTGGTACAGATTTAAGCACTGGTCAATACGGTCAATATTGGTTCACAGATAACGGAAATAACATTTATGAAAAATATGTTAAAGTTCCAGAAGGCGGATTCGATTTCGACTTATTCTTATCATACGATCCACAAAAGGTCGCAGATGCTAATAGTGATGTTGCTAACGATGCAAATACAACAGGTGCAACATATTCAGTTAATAACTACTTCACTATGGTTTGCGCAGTTATCAATTACGCTTTAGGAGGTAAATAAAAATGAAAAAATCTCAAATATTCCTTAATGGCGTTTTTGGACAAAACCCAATACTTGTTATGTTATTAGGACTTTGTCCAGTTATTGTTGCAACTCAAAGTATTAACAATGCTTTAGGTATGTCAGTAGCTGTTCTCTTAGTCTTATTATTCTCAAATCTCATCATTTCAATTATTAACCATATAATCGAAGTTCCAAGTGAAATTCGTATTCCAATTTACATTGTTGTTATCGCTTCACTTGTTACTATTGTCGATTTATTAATGAAGGCATTTACTCCAAGTTTAAGTGAAAGTTTAGGTGAATTTATTCCACTTATTACTGTTAACTGTATTATTCTTGGTAGAGCTGAAGCTTTTGCTAGTAAGAATAGCGTCCTTGATTCTGTCATCGATGCATTAGGTATGGCTTGTGGCTTTGCTATTGCTTGTTTCATTATCGCTATCTTCCGTGAATTCATTGGAACAGGTGGTTTCTCATTCTCCAACCCATTCACTGGAACACAAATCTTCTCTTGGACACCACTTGCTGATTATGCTTTACCAATTATGCAACAAGGTGCCGGTGGTTTCTTATCATTCGGTTTAGTAATTGGTATTTACACAACAATCTCTATGAAGATCCAAGATAAAAAATTAAAGAAAAAGGCAGCTATTGCTGCTAGTGCTAAATAAGGAGGAATGAAATATGGGTTTCTTAGTTTCACTTTTCTCAACAATGATTATTAATAACGTTGTTTTGACAGGTTATAAAGGTCTTTGTTCTTATTTAGGTATTTCTAAAAAGACATCATCAGCTGTTGGTATGGGCTTTGCATTAATATTCGTTTGTGTTATTGCTGGGTTATTCTCATGGGCTATTGGTTTGTTATATACCAGACTTAACGATGCTTTTGGCGTAGACTTATCATTTATGGCAACAGTCGTTAATATCTTGGTTATCGCTTGCTTAGTTCAATTAGTTGAATTAATTATTAAGAAGTTCTTCCCAGGCTTATATAAAGCTTTAGGTATCTTCTTACCATTAATTACAACAAACTGTGTTGTTTTAGGCTTAGCATTATCTGTTGGCTCAATGACTGGTGCACAATGGCCAGATATGTTAGGAACAATCATTGGTGTTCCACTTGGTTATTTCATCGTTATTATTCTCTTCAGTGCTATTCGTCAAAGACTTGACTATGCACCTGTTCCAAAAGGATTTAAGGGTGCTGCTATCGGCCTTATCGCTACTGCTATTATGGCAATGGCCTTCATGGGCTTAGGTGGCATGATTGGCTAATGACTACTAAAGTAATTATTGTTGTTGCGGCAATAGTAATTGTTTTATTGCTCTTAGGACTATTTATCTTACTTTATGTTTTAAACGGAAAAACTCCAGTACCAGATGATTGTCCTAAAGACGAATTGGCTGAAGGTTGTGGCGCTTGTATGTTATCGTGCCATAATCGAGAAAAGAAATTTGATGTCAAAAATTTGATAAAAAAAGATGAAGAATCAAAAGATGATTCGACAGATAACAAGGAGAAATAAATATGAATGCAATAGATATTCTTTGGGCTGTATTGCTTATTGTTCTCATCGCTATTGTTTTAGCTATTGCCTTAGCTTTAGCAGGAAAGTTCTTAGCTGTCAAAGAAGATAAGAGAGCTGAAGAAGTTATGAAGAATATGCCAAATGCTAACTGTGGCGCTTGTGGTTTCCCAGGCTGTGCTGGTTTAGTTGGTGCAATTCTTGCTGGCGATGAAAAACACATAAAAAAATGTGCTGTCATTAAAGATGACAAAGCTCAAATAATTAAAGATTATCTTAACAGTACACCAGATGAAAATGGTAATGTACTTAAAGTAGATCTCTAATATAGCTAAATTAAGGGCTGCTATGGAACTTTCTAGTTTCTAGTAGCTCTTTTTTTGTTACATATAATAAATAGTTATTAAAATTCTAATGTTATTTTACTTAATTTTACTAATTCAACTAACAGTTGAAAAATATAAAAATAAACGAGTGTTAACTCAACTATAATTAAATTGACTAAAAAATACTGCTTTAGTAAAGTATTAAATGCGTGTGAAAAATAAAATGCTGGAAGTAAGAAATTTAACAAAGATATATAAAACAAAAGAATCTATTGAAACGATAGCTTTAAATTCAGTATCGTTAAAATTTCCTGAGACAGGAATGGTCTTTTTAATCGGTAAATCTGGATCAGGTAAATCAACCTTATTAAATGTTGCTGGTGGTCTTGATGTTTCGACTAGTTGTGAAATATTAATTAAATGAAGAAGTTCAGCAACTTTTAAAGGCTCTGATTTTGATTCTTATAGAAACACTTTTGTCGGTTTTGTTTTTCAAGAATATAACATTTTAAACTAATTTTCTGTTGAAGATAACATTGCTTTAGCTTTACAGTTACAAGGAAAGCCAAAAGATAAAAAGAAAATAGCTAAATTACTCGAAGATGTCGATTTAGCTAGATATGCTAAATACTTTATCAGGTGGTCAAAAATAAAGAATTGCTATAGCAAGAGCTTTAATTAAAGATCCTGAAATTGTTATGGCTGATGAACCTACTGTGGCTTTAGATTCAAACACTGGAAGACAAGTATTAAATACGTTGAAAAAATTATCAGAAACAAAACTAGTTATCGTTGTTTCTCACGATAGAGAGTTTGCTGAAACTTATGGCGATAGAATAATCGAACTTAAAGACGGCAAAGTTATAGCTGATATAACTAAAGAACATTCAACACCTAAAAATGAAGGTAATATCACTGTTATAGATGATGGCACATTTGTCATTAAAGAAGGTGTGACATTAAATAATAAAGATTTGGAAGTTATCAATAATTTCTTAAAAGATTCTCAAAATGAAATAGTGATATCAAATAATGAATTTGATGTAAAAAAATATAAGAAAGAAGCTAAAATAAGTGATGAGTGTTCTAAAGAAGTATTTAATAGTACTGATGAGAAAAAAATTGAATCAAAAGAATGTTCTAAAGAAGAGCAAAAATTAATTCGTTCTAAATTACCTATACATCATGATATAAAAATTGGTTTATCAAGTTTAAGATTAAAACCTTTTAGATTAATTACAACTATTTTGTTATCGTGTATTTCTTTTATTATGCTTGGAACGGTCTTAACTATGATGTTTTATAATAAAACTAATGTTGCGGCTAACGCTTTAAATACTAAAAAGGCCAAAAACTGTGACAATTCAAAAAGAATATGAGGTTCAATACAAATATAATAACAGCAATAGCAATGATTATTCTTCAAGGTTGATGCTAACAATGTTTGATGATAACGAATTAAATAATTACAAAGCCAAATACGGTAAATCTATTCCATATTTTACATTAGAAGAAAATCCAATTATTCCAGGTGAAAATGTTGATGCAAGGTCTTATTCTATACTTGAAATAAAAAATGTTGTTAAGGATAACTACTATTATAATCACTTTAATGCGTTCATTGATGATTTAGATAATCCTATGATTAAAAGTAGACTAGAATATGGCTCTTTACCTTCAAAAAGTGATGAAATAACAATTTCATCATATCTCGCTGATATGATTATTAACAGTGATAATACAATTGTCGAAAGTGAAAATTCAATTAAGTCTAGGAGTGATTTTATTGGAAAAAAGATTAATGTTACTGGTTGCAAATATGAGCTTAGTATTGTTGGAATATTTAACTGTGATGATTTAATTGATAAAAAGTTTGAAAAACTAAAGAAAGATTATATCGAAGAAAACGCATATTCTTTAATATTAGAATGGGCAAATGAAAGATTGACTGGACTATTTACAAAAGGTGTAGTTAATAAAGATTTTTATAAAATAAATAAAAAGTATAGTATTGAAAAAAAGCGTAAACCTTTTTACAGAAGATAAATCTTTGACCATCTTTAAATTTATGAAATTTAAAGAAGGTATTGATTATTATTCTTTAGATGGAACCTTGCTTGATGCTTTACAAGATGAAAATATATAAATAATTTTATTGAAAGCAATCAAGATATTATCGATAAAAATGAAATTGTTGAATATAAAAACTACGTTGATTCACAAAATTCAAAAGATTTATATTACTATTACAATATAAATAAATGTGCTAATACTATTTTAAATAAATATGAAGGCTTTAATAAAATCAAATTTATTAATAAAGATGGAGATGAATACGATTTTGAAATAAAGGGATTTTCTAGCGGAGATTATGAAATCTTTGTCGATAATATAACGTTTGATTCACTTGAAGAAACAAAAGCTTTATCGAGTATAAAACTAATTATAAACTCGATTCAAAAGCTAAATATTTAGGACTTATTATAGATACTTCTTCTTATAATTATAGCGACTATAAAAAGTTAACTTCTGTTCATGAAAAAATAAATACTGATTATAGTTCACTTAGTGTGACTAGTTATATTATGAATGTTATAGATTTTGAAGATTCATTTATAAATGAATGGAAAAAAGTGTTTTTGTGGACAGGAATTGTTTTAGCCGTGTTTTCTACTTTGCTATTAAGCAATTTTATCTCACTTTCAATGTTACCTGTTTTGAAAATAGCACGTAAAAAGCCAGTGGATACAATAAGATCAATTTAAAGTAGGTATAAAAATTGAATATTTAATAATTTTATATTATGATTAATAAATATCAAAAGGAGTTTATGTTATGGAAGAGTTGTTTATATACCATCCAAGTGGCGTTTGTTCACGTGAAATGAAAATAAGTTATGATGGAGATGTGATTACAAATTTAGAAGTAATTGGTGGCTGTAACGGAAACTTAAAAGGAATTTCTGCTTTAGTTAAAGGAAGAAAGATACCTGAAGTTATTACAACTTTAAAAGGAATTGATTGCCGTGGCCGTGGTACAAGCTGCCCTGATCAACTATCAAAAGCCTTAGAAGCCTTAGAAGCTCAAAGAGCAGCTAAAATTAATTAATTTTTCAGTTTAAACTTTATAACTTTGCTTCATACTTTTAATAGAAAGGAAACGAGGTTATGAAGAGTAAAAGGTCAGAAAGACAAAAGGCAAATTTAAAAATTGCTTCAATACTTTTTGAAAATGGAATGGATTTTAGTGTTATTGAAAAAATTACTGATGTTACTCCATTAGAATTGTTAGGATCAAAAATTGATATTCAAAATAGAAGCAATGATAAATCTGATAAAAATAGAAAAAAATAATTGCTATACTTTTCTTAATTGAGACTTTAAAAGCCATAGTAAACTAGCTCAAATAAGAAAAGTTTTTTTATTGCTTTATATTAAAAAATAAGCCATTTATGACTCTGCATTTTCTTTAGAAAAAATATACAGAAAAAACTTGTATTTATACGTTGACTTTAATATAATCTTGAAGCATAATAAGCAGGACTAAAGTACTATTAATCCCCTCAAGATAAGGAGTAGTTATGAGTCAAAAATTATTATTTACATCTGAATCTGTTTCTGAAGGTCACCCAGACAAATTATGTGACCAAATTTCTGATGCTATCTTAGATTCTTGCCTTGCAAGTGATCCAAAAAGCCGTGTCGCTGTTGAAACCCTTGCAACAGAAGAAAGAATTGTCATAGCTGGAGAAATTACATCAAATGCTAAACCAGATTATGAAAAGATAGCAAGAGATGTCTTAAGAAAAGTCGGCTACTTGACACCAGAAAGTGGTATAGGTGCTGATTCATGCACTATCGAAGTCCATATCAAGAATCAATCAAATGATATTGCTCGTGGCGTCGATAGCTCTTTTGACACGAAAGAAATTGGTGCTGGTGACCAAGGTATGATGTTCGGATACGCTTCAGATGAAACAGCTAATTTGATGCCTTTGCCAATTGTCATGGCTCACAAATTAGTTAGATACGCTTCTGTTTTAAGACATGAAGGTAAGTTACCTCACTCACGTCCAGATATGAAAGCTCAAGTTACTATTGATTATACAAACAAAGAAGAACCAAGAATTGATACAGTAGTATTCTCTTGTCAACACGATGAAGAAATCGATATTGAGCACTTAAGAAAGATGATTAAAGAAGATGTTATTCTTCCAGTTGCTATTTCTTTTGGCATGAATACAGATTTTAAAATGTTAATCAACCCTACAGGAAGATTTGTCACTGGTGGTCCATTAGGCGATACTGGTGTCACAGGTAGAAAAATTATTGTTGATACTTATGGTGGTAGTTGTCCACATGGTGGTGGTGCTTTCTCAGGAAAGGATCCAACAAAGGTTGATAGAAGTGCAGCTTATGCTGCTAGACATGCTGCTAAAAACATTGTCGGCGCTGGACTTGCAAAGAAAATTCAAGTTCAACTTTCATATGCTATTGGTGTTTCTCACCCTGTTTCAATTGCAATAGATACTTTCGGTACAGCTTCAGTTGATGAACAAATTATATTGGATGCTTTATATACATTGTTTGATTTCACACCTGCTGGAATTATTGAAAGATTCTCTTTAACTAAACCAACATTTAAATATCAAGAATTAACAAACTATGGTCACTTCGGTCGTCCAGATTTAGATTTACCATTTGAAAAACTTGATATGGTAGATAAACTTATTGAATTTTGCCATCGAGGCTAGAATGAATTTAAAACGTCAAGAACACACTCCTTTATTGGATGCTATTAAAAAATATGTCGAATCAGAGCCTGTCCCTTTTGATGTTCCAGGACATAAAATGGGCTCGTTAAAAACTGAACTTTCCGACTATGCCGGAGAGATGCTTTATCGTCTTGATATAAACGCTCCAATTGGACTTGATAACTTATATCATCCAAATGGTGTTATTAAAGAAGCTGAAGATTTATTTGCTGAAGCTTTTGGTGCAGATGAAGCTATTTTTTCCGTTAATGGAACAACTGGTGGAATCATGACTATGATTGTTGGCATCATCGATGCTAAAGATAAAATAATTTTGCCTAGAAACGTTCATAAATCAGTTATTAACGCTTTGATTTTATCTGGTGGTATTCCAATTTTCGTTGCTCCTGACGTTGATCAAGATACTGGAATTGCTAATGGCGTTCCAACAGAAAACTACGTAAAAGCTATGGATGAAAATCCAGATACTAAAGCTATTTTTGTAATAAATCCAACATATTTTGGTATTACTAGTGATTTAAAAGCTATATGTGAAGAAGCACATAAACGTGGAATAATCGTAATAGTGGATGAAGCTCATGGAGCTCATTTACATTTTAATGACAGCATGCCTTTATCTGCTATGGAAGCAGGTGCTGATATTAGTTCTTTATCTGTACATAAAACTGGTGGTTCTCTTACTCAGTCAAGTGTAATTCTTGTTAAAAAAGATAGAGTTAATTTTTCTAGAATTCAAAGAGTATTTGCAATGTTCTCATCAACTTCCCCGAACCATTTATTACTAGCATCATTAGACGTTGCTAGAAAAAAATTGGTTTTTGAGGGAAAAGAACTTTTAGATAAAGAATTAGAATTAGCTAAATACGCTAGAGAAAAAATTAATAATATTAGAGGTTATTCTTGCATAGATAAAAGTTATTGTGATAGACCTGGAAGATTTGACTTCGATCTTACGAAGGTTGTTATAAACGTTTCGGAAGTTGGATTATCTGGCTTTGATGTTTATAAAACAATAAGAAAAGAATCAAATATCCAATTGGAATTAGGCGAAGTAAGTGAAGTTTTAGCCATTATTTCTTTAGGAACAACTAAAGAACACGTCGATAAACTTATTGCTGCTTTAAAAAGAATTTCTGATGAATATTATGATTCGACAGATGTTCATAAGGTGCCTCACTTTAAATATGAGTATCCTGAGCTTGTCGTTAGACCTAGAGAAGCTTTCCACGCTCCTTCTAAAATAGTTGCATTAGAAGATGCAGTTGGAGAAATTTCAGCTGAATCTTTGATGGTTTATCCACCAGGTATACCAATTGCAATTCCTGGTGAAATTATCACCAAAGATGCATTAGACTTAGTAGAATTCTATGAAAAATCTGGTGGTGTATTATTAAGTGATTCACCAGATGGATATATTAAAGTAATCGATCAAGAAAAATGGTATTTAAGGAGTGAAATAAATTATGATTTCTAACAAATTTAACAGAAACCTCAGTGTTTTCCAATCGTGTGATGCTGAGTATGACGAAAGTGATGTAGTCATCTTCTCAAGTCCTATGGACGCTACATGTTCTTTTAGACCAGGAACAAGATTTGCTGGTCCAGCTATTAGAGTTGATTCTATTGGCCTTGAATGGTATTCACCATACATGGAAATGGATTTAAAAGATTATAAGACATGTGATATTGGTGATTTGGATTTACCAATGGGTGACGTCGAAGGTGATCTTGACGAAATTTCCAGGGTAACAAGAGAAATACTTGCTGATAACAAAAAGACTATGATGATCGGTGGAGAACACTTGGTTACTTATGGAACAATAAGAGAATATATTAAAAAATATCCAGACTTGAACATTATCCACTTTGATGCTCACACTGATTTAAGAGAAGAATTCTTAGGTCGTGAATTATCACACGCAACAGTTTTAAGAAAATGTTACGATATGCTTGAAAGTGGTACTTTATATCAATTTGGCATCCGTTCGGGCGATAGATCAGAATTTGAATGGGCTAAAACTCATATTCACCAAACTAAGTTTAGTTTTGATGGATTGGATGAATGCATCGAAGCTTTAAAGGATAAACCAGTCTATTTGACAATTGATCTTGATGTTTTAGATCCATCTGTTTTCCCAGGTACTGGTACTCCAGAGGCTGGCGGTGTCACTTATAAGGAATTACAAGATGCTATTTTAAAGATGAGAAAGCTTAACAATCTTGTTGGGGCTGATATGGTTGAACTTTCACCACATTATGATGCTAGCGGTGTTTCAACAGCAGTAGCTTGTAAAGTTTTAAGAGAATTAGTTTTATTACTTCACCTTAAGTAATCAATATTAGACTATTATGCAAAATTTAACGCATGGTAGTCTTTTTTAGTTAATCATTTTGACAAATGGCAAAGAGTGTAAAATATAATTTACATGAGAAGCATGCATAATTGATATAAAAGAGTTATACTAAACAAAAGATATTTTATTGGCAAAAAATACAAATTGTAAAAATAAATGAAGCTATCATTTTGCATAATGATATCGCTTTCATTTTATTTCCTTTTTTGCCATAATATTAGTGGGGAGACCCATTGATATCTGGAAAGGAGAATCAGATATGAAATATCAAATCATTGGCAGAAATGTCACAATTACAAAGGCTATGGAGAATGCTGTATTAAAGAAAATGAGCAGAATCGAACGTTATTTCGATGGCTCAGATGAAGTTAAATGTACAGCAACTATTTCTACAGGCCATCACGATCAAACAATTGAAATTGCAATTGTTACCACAAATATGAATTTAAGAGCAAAGGTAACAAATAACGATGTCTACGCTGCTTTGGACTTAGCAATTGACAAGCTTGAAGGTCAAATGAGAAAAATGAAAACTTTAGTTGACCGCAACAAGAAGAAATCATTAACAGAAAATATTAGAATGGACTTACTTAAAGAAGAAGATGTCCCATCAGCTGAAGAAATTGTTAAGAGAAAGAAGTTAGACCTTACACCAATGGATCTCGATGAAGCTTTAACAAGAATGGAAGCTTTGGATCACTCATTCTTTATTTATCTCGATTCTGCAACAGGAAAAATTAATGTTCTTTACGTCAGACAAGATGAAGGTTATGGCGTAATTGAGATTAACGAAGAAGAATAACTAAATACCCACCTAAAAAGGTGGGTTTTATAATACGTAAATTTGTGATAAAATTTACTGATAAAAAGGAGAAAATATGAAGAGAAAGTTACTTTTATTATCTGCTATCGTCCCATTACTTTTAACTAGTTGTGAAAAAGAAGATAGTTATTTTAAACAATTTAGCGTTAGCAATATTGCTTCTGATACTGGAAGAGTAAGAGTCGTTGATTCTATATATGGAACTGTTTCTCCTTTTGATACTCAAATTCTTCTTCAACTTTATTCATCGCCAAGTAATGCGATTACATTTTCACAAGATTTTGATTTTCTAATTAAAAAATATCACGCATTATTTGACAGATATTATTCTTATACAATTGATGGTGAAAAGATTAATAATGTTAAAACTATTAACGATAGTTATGGAACGAATGAAGCCATAAAAGTAGATGATATTTTATTTGAAACTTTAAAAGAAGCTATAGAGTTTACTAAAGAAACAAATGGTTTATTTAATATCGCTTCTGGAAAATTAGCAACATTATGGGCGAATCAAATAACGCAGGCTAAATCTTCAGATAGTTATTCTCAAGAAAGTTATGCCGCCGGAAGATTGATATATCACGATCCAGCTGATGACGTTATTCAAAAAGCTACAACTTGTACTCCTTCTGCGGATATTATTGATGAAGTATTGGTTTTAGATTCTAAAAATAAAACAGTAACTTTCAAATCGTTTGGCGGTTGTGATGGTAAAGACAATAAAGCCGAGTTAACATTTGGAGCTGTTGGTAAAGGAAGAGCTGTCGATTTATTTATTGATAATTATAGTGACTATAGTATTTTAATTAACGCAGGTCAATCATCAGTTAAGACTAATAAATTTAAAAAAGGACAAGAGCCTTGGTCTTTAGAAATTGCTAATCCAAAGTTTAATGAGAAAATGTCTATTTTATTCGACTCTTATTTAGTTGGAAGTTATTTTAAAGTGAATTCGGCTGAAGTATATTTTAGAAAAGGTGGAAATTTCAATTTTTCTACTTCTGGATATTACAACAACTACTATCAGTCATATCAAACTGGTAAAATTAGATCACATATCGTCAATCCTCAAACAGGATATTCAGAAACCACTTTTGATGCTGTATCTGTATTTACTGACAATTCAACTTATGGTGATATGTATTCAACAGCTTTAACTAATACAAAATCAATTGATGAAGCTCAAGAATTATTAGCTAAATTAAATAAAAAATTTAAGCAAAACGCTGTGGCTTTTTATATAGTTAAAGAAGGAGAAAAAGAGATTTATTATGTCCCAGATTCTCTAAAAGATGTTTTGCAAGTTAAAGATAAGAAAAAATACAATTTAAATTACGATATTGTATCTGAAATTAGAGTTATAGGAGAATAAATATAATTTTTCTTCATATTATTAATTGATGGATATGAGAATAATAAAAATGGGTGGAACAGTAGTTTATAAAGAACTAAGTGAACCCATTTTTTTGTCTACACTTAACGATAAATCTTTAATAGTTGTCTCGGCTATTGGTCGATACCCATTTTTACTTTCTACAGATGGATTGTTAAATAATTTAAATGAACAAATAACTTTAAAGGAAAAAGATAGAATAATGGCTTTAGGTGAAACATATTCAGCAATTAAAATATCTAGTTTATTGTTATCTTTGAATAAAAAAAGTGTTTCTTTAGGAATTGAAGAAGCAGCGATAGTTTCTAACTCAAATTTTACAAAAGCTAAATTTGTTAGATTTGATTATAGCTATATTTTAAAGTATATTTCAAATTACGATTGTGTTGTTGTTCCAGGGTTTATAGCAAGGGATGAATTTTATCATTCTACAACATTAGGTAGAGAAAATTCTGATTTGAGTGCAATTTTATATGCAAAGTATTTAGGAGTAAAAAATGTCGATTTTATTAAGGATATCGACGGTGTGAAAGATGAAAAAGATAATGTTTTATTAGAAAACAAGTTTATTAATGAAATATCATATGAAAAAGCTTTAGAAAAAGCATTATTAAATAAAATGCCTATAAGTTATGATGCAATAGTGTTAGCTAAGGAATTTGACATTAAAATAAGTATAAAAAACAGAGAAAATTCACTGCTTTGTATAATTAAATAAATAATGATAAATTAAAAATGTTTTATTTCTTTTTTATATGCTATAATTATCAATGGAGCAAATAAGCATATGATAAAGTTAATTGCAACAGATTTAGATGGAACGCTTTTCTATCCTAAAAAAAGAATTACTGTCTTGTCAAAAGAAAATCGCAAATTCTTAAAAGAATTTATAGATAATGGCGGTAAAGTTGTTTTAGTTAGTGGAAGAAATGCAGCTGTTTTACCAAAAGTTGAAAAAAAGGTAGGGCATAGCATTTCACTTTTAGGTTGCAATGGATCTTTCTTAATAGAAGATGGACAACTTAAAGACGAACATCCTTTGCCAAATGATGTTTGCTTAGAAGTTTATAACAAATTAAAAAATAACTTTGGCATCATTGCCTGGTTTTTATTTGACAATACACCTGCGCTTTACGTCTCTATTGCAAGCAAAATTTCATCAGCGCTTTTAACAGTTTCTAAAATTTATAATTTAACTTTGGGCGTATATAAAGAAAAATTAATATTCGGTGAAAAGAAATTTGTTAAAAAATTAGCTGAAGGAAAAAACTTTAAGTTAATGCCAATATTTGGATTAGGCAAATCTAGCTACGTGAAAGCAAAACAAGCATTTATGGCAATTAATGACTTGTATAAAGATAAAATAACTGTTTGTTGTACTGATAACTCTCTTGAAATGACTGCGCTAGGCATGAACAAGGCTGTTGGTCTAAGTGAATATATCAATAACTTAGGAATTGATAAAAGTGAAGTGGCAGTTGTTGGCGATTCTGGAAATGACCTTGTAATGTTTAAAAATTTTGAAAATTCATTCTGTATGGAACATTCTGAACAAGAAATAAAAAATCAGGCCAAATATATCGTTAAAAGAGTCTATAATTTAAAAGATTATATTGATAAAATATAAAAATAGTTTATACTTAATTTATTATTAGTGTTATAACAAAAGTATGTTATAATATGCTTTGTATGGAGGAAAATACTTTTATTTATGAACCAAGAAACAAGATATGCATTAGCTTTCTATAATGTTACACTTATTATTAGAGATAGTCTTGAATATGCAATTCCAAATGCAAAATTAGCTGTTGAAAATTATAACAATAGAAAGACAATGCTTGCACACCTTTTAGAAGAAAATTCACCAATTGAATTCTTCTGCAAAAACAACGGAGAAACTGGTGCAAAGATTAAGACACAAGTCCACGAATTCTTTGATGATGTTTATGGCGATGATTCTAGAATTGTCAAAATCGACCATGACCAAGTTTCAGTTGAACAAAGCTTAACAATCCAATTATTAGACTATATTATTGGATTACACGAAACATTTAGCGATATTTGTAGAGGCTTTAAAAATCAATTTGAAAAAGATGGAAAGTTAGAAGACGATTATTCTAAGTTATTAGATGTCTCTGATCGTTTCTATAGATCTTTAGCTATTAGAACAATTTTAGTTAATTCTAACGCTAAATTCACAGAATTCAACAATGCAGTTAAGTCATATGTTGAAGGCGCAATTAAGGCTACAGGCGTTGATCCACGTACAAAGCCAGATTTCAATCCTACTGTAGATCCATCAGTTAAGTTTATTACAAACGAAATGAATCAATTAATTGGTTTCTTCCGTTTTGTTAAAACTCACAACCACTCAGGCGAATTCGATCCTCAATTTACATCTTTATTAGAAGAATGCGAAAATAAGATTCACTTATATGATGGAACAAGAAAACTTCTTCCAGGTCAAACAATGCAAGCTGCCTTAAAAGATCTCGAAGATACAGTTGTTCCTTATATTGAAGAATATAGACAAGCATGGTTTAACGTTTTCAATCCATTATTCCAATCTTTAAGAGAATTTGAAGAAAAGATGATGGCTGCTAAAAACGAAGGAGAAGCTAAATAATGACAAAAGAGAAAAAATCAAAAGTTTGGGAAATATCTCTTCTTTCGGTTTTTGGCGCTATTTGGCTCTTTGGTTTCATTTTAGCAATTCTTGGAATGGTTGCTTTTAATGCTCCAGTTGCAACAAAAGACAACCCATTATATCAAGCTCAAAAATCATTTGCTTCATTCTTAGGCATGAAAGGTATAGTTGATTTCAGAGTCTTAGGTTCAGCAATTCTTGTTATAGCTATGATATTTATCATTTGGATTTTATATTATTATGCTAACAAGTATGATGCTATTAAGGCTAAGAAAGCTAGACGTGATGAAAGAATGAAAGCTCTCTTAAGCGAAGAAGATAAAGCTGAATAAAATAAAAATATCTAATTTGACCAATAGATCAAATTAGATATTTTTTTGTCTTAATTTATTACATTACTGTTCTAACAATTAAGTAAGTTAGATAAGCAGCATACATGACTAAAAGTGAAATACCACCAGAACGTTTTATTTTACCAGTTAGAGCAAATCCGAATACAACTACAGTTGCTACCATCATTACAATAGCATCGATAATAACTTGTGAGCCTGTTGTAAGTGGGTTAACAGTGCCAGCAATACCTAATACAAATAGAATATTAAATATGTTAGAACCGATAACGTTTCCTAAAGCTAATTCGTTTTGACCTTTTTTAGCAGCTACAACACTTGTAACTAATTCAGGTAAAGAAGTACCAACTGCAACTATTGTTAATCCAACTAAGGATTCAGCTAAGTCGTGATTTAAATGAGCAGCATCAGAAACTTGTAAGGCTAATCCCTTGGCACCAAAGACAACAGCTTCACCGCCGAATATAATGCCTGCAGCACCAACTATTACTAATACGATTGCTACCCATAATTTCATATCTTTTTCTTTTGTTTCAGCAAGCTCAGTTTCTTTTTCATCTAGTTTATCTTCTGGATGCTTTTTAGCATTGTGAATTAAGAACCAAATATAAACAAACATGAGAACTACTAAGATAATTGCTTCCCATCTTAAAATAGCATAGTTGCCTGTTATAGATGATCCAGTTCCAAATAAAACGACAAATAAAACTGAAAGAGCTGATACTCCTAATAAAAATGGATATTCACGTTTACATACTGATTTTTTAACAACGATAGGAGTAAAGACAGCAGAAAAACCTAATACTAATAAAAGATTACAAGTATTGCTGCCAATTACATTACCAATAGCAACGTTAGCATTGCTGTGCTCTAAAAGTGAAGTAATAGAGTCTGATACGGAAACAGCAAGTTCAGGGCAGCTTGTACCAATTGCTACAACAGTTAAACCGATTATTAACTCTGGAATATGAAGTTTTTTAGCAATTGTACTTGAAGCATCGACAAAGATGTCACAAAACTTGACTAAACAAATAATACCAATAATTAATGCTACAACAAAGGTAATTGATTGTAGATAAATTGGCCATGAATCGACAAACGTAAGTGTCATTAGAAAAACCTCCTAAAATAAATTTATCAAAGCACTAATGCCTGCTACTACATCGTTCCAGTGGGAGAAGAAAATTTCAAGACCAATAGCACAAAGGATAATACCACCGGCTATTGTGGCTTTATTGGAGAAAATGGTACCAAATTTCTTGCCAATAAAGACAGCAGCAACACTTATTCCAAAAGTAACGATGCCAATAATTAAGAAAGTTGTATAAGCTTCAAGTGGAATGACGTTACCATAAATAACACCGACACTTAAAGCGTCTATAGAAGTGGCAATTGCTTGAACAAAAAGACCACCAATTGTTAATTTTTTTACTGATTCTTCGTTTTCTTTATTACTATCTTTGCCTTCTTTGATACCATCAACAATCATTTTGATACCTAATATTAAAAGTAAAGTTAGAGCAATCCATGGAACTAAATATCCGAATATTCTAGTAAAGTTTTCACCGAGAGTTGCACTTAAGACAGTTACAGCTAAATATCCAAAGATTGGCATTATTATTTGGAATACTCCGAAGAATCCAGCAATAGTAAATATTTTTCCTAATTTCATTTTTGGTTCAGCTAATCCGTTACTCATCGATACAGCACATGCATCCATAGCAAGTCCAGCACCTAATCCAATTGCTGTTAAAATCCAAATAAGTGTTTCCATAAATGTGTTCCTTTTACAAAGAAAAAACGAGACTATATAGTTAGCCCATTTCTTTGGCTAACATAAGTCTCGTTAATTAAGATTAACCTGGTATATACGACCGGTTTGTAGGTCAATCACTCAAATGAGCTAACTACTCCCTTAAGTTACTTTGAAATATTATCATGTTGAATGGATAAAAACAATACTTTTTAAAATAAAAATGCTAGAGGATTGATTCTCTAGCATTTTCGTTGAGTTTGGAGAGTTTTATTTTTTTCCGTATTTCTTATGGTATTGTTTGATAAGTTTGTTCGATTTACTTTTACAACAAGCACAATCCCCTGTAGGCTTATGTGTAACTTTCTTATATAACCATGTACCAAATACACCACCAACGATAGCTACGGAAGCTATGATAACAATTATTTCAATTGGTTGCATATTTTTTACTTAGTAGCTGATTTAGCTTTGGCACCACGTCTGTTGTAGAGTACGATGCCTGTAACTCCAGCAGCAACGATAGCGGCATAGATAAATGCTGTCCACCACCATGTTCCGATTAAGTAAATAGCAGAAGAGACTAAGTAAGAAGTGACGAGCCAGAAGACTAATGTTCCCTTGAACTTACCTTCTGGTAATTCAGCTTTAGCTGTTGCAACAGCAGCAAAGCAAGGAATTGTTAACATGTTGAAGGCAATGAATGCGATACAAGCAGGACTATTGATACCTGTGGCTTGAATCATTGCAACTGCGGATTCAACTTCACCAATTTCTGATGGATCGATTGTTAATTGTCCGATAACGACAGCTAAGATTGCAAATGTGGAGATAACACTTTCCTTTGCAATTAAACCAGTAATTGCAGAGACAGCGAAGACCCATCCGAATGCTTTTAATTGAGCACCAAATCCAAGTGGAGTAAATAATGGTTGGATTAATTGACCAATACTTGCTAACATGGATTGATCAATTTCTGTATCTTCTAACAATCTCCAGTTCCATGCGAAGTGTTGTAAGAACCAAATAAGAATTGTAGAAGCTAAGATGATTGTGAATGCTTTCTTAACGAAGTGCTTTACTTTATCCCATAAGTGGATCATTAAAGCTTTGAATTGTGGTAAGTGGTAGGAAGGTAATTCCATAATGAATGGTGGAACTTCACCTTTCATTGTTGTGTTTCTCATGATGAGAACTGCAACAATAGCGACAACCATACCTAAGAGATACATAGAAAGTGTAATTAAGTCTGGATATGGTAAGCCAAATACTTCTGCCATACCACCAGCAATAGCTGTTAAGATAGGTAACTTAGCACCACAGCTGAAGAATGGAATAACACGAATTGTTGCTGTTCTTTCGTTTTCATCAGCTAATGTTCTTGTATTAATCATGGCTGGAACAGAACATCCAAAGCCCATGATCATTGGCATAAATGCACGGCCAGATAAGCCGAATTTTCTGAAGATTCTATCGAGAATAAAGGCAATACGGGCCATATATCCACTATCTTCGAGAATTGAGAAGAATAAGAATAATAATAAGATTTGTGGTAAGAATGAGAGTACGCTAAACAAACCAGCTAATACACCATCACACACTAATCCACTGACCCAAGCTGGTGCTGAGATATTGTCTAAGCCTGTTCCAACTAGTTCAGTAATCCAGTCTGTAAATATTCCAAGTAATGTTTGGAGGAATACACCGATTGAGTTAATACCACCGTTAGCGAATAATCCTTCAAATCTTGTTCCTTTAGCAAAGATTAAACCTTCTTCACCGAAAGCTCCCATGGCATTGAGGTATAACAAGTCTTCAGAGAATGTAACGTGGAAGATAACGAATAAGATAACAATAAAAATCGGAATACCTAACCATCTGTTTGTTAAGACTCTATCGATTTTATCTGATTTTGTAAGGTTGCTCTTCTTTTCAGCTTTCTTTAATGCTGGAGAGAAGTTCTTAGATATATATTTATATCTACTATCTGCGACAACTGCCTCAAAGTCAGCACCAAATGTATCGTTTTTGAATGTCTTTTTGAAATCATCAACCATTTCAATTAAATCTGGATGATTTTTGACTTCAATTTCATCGTTTTCAACTAACTTGATTGCGTGGAATAAAGGATTATCAACACCTTTCCCTTTGAATGCAATTTTGACATCACCGATTAAGTGAGATAAGTCACCATCTGCTAATACTGTCTTACCTTCACGTTTTTCTTTCGAAGCCTTATAAGCTTCTGTCATAAGTGTGTCGAGATTTTCTTCTTTTAATGCAGAAATTTCTACTACTTTAACACCTAAAGCAGCACTTAACTTCTTTGCATCGATTAAATCGCCTCTCTTTTTGACTTCATCCATCATGTTGAGCGCGACGATAACTGGAACATCGATTTCAAGAATTTGTGTTGTTAAATACAAATTTCTTTCAAGGTTTGTTGCGTCTACGATGTTAATAACGCAATCTGGTTTTTCATCAAGAATAAAGTTTCTTGAAATAACTTCTTCAGGTGTATATGGTGAAAGTGAATATATACCTGGAAGGTCGACTATTGAAATTGGTTCAGGTGTCTTTTTGTATGTACCTTCTTTTTTATCGACGGTAACACCTGGCCAGTTTCCTACGTGTGCTGTAGATCCTGTTAGCGAGTTAAATAATGTTGTTTTACCGCAGTTAGGATTTCCAGCTAGTGCAAATTTAAGCATAAACTAATTTCCTCCTGTAACTTCTACGACAACGTTTTGTGCTTCAACTTTTCTTAAAGTTAACTCGTAACCACGAATTGTAATTTCGATTGGATCACCAAGTGGAGCTTTTTTTCTAAAGCTGAATTGTGCTCCTGGTGTGATACCCATATCAAATAGTCTTCTACGAATTATTCCGGTACCAGCGACTCGGACAATCGTACCGACTTCACCAACTTCGACTTCATTGAGTGTCTTTTCCATAATTCCTCCTTATATAGCTGCAACGATAATTTTAAGTGCGATATTTCTATCAATAGCAATTCTTCCATCTTTGATTTCAAGAATTGGATTACCTGAGCTTTCAGATAAAATCTTCAAAGTGGAATCAACTGTAATGCCTAAGCTACTTAAATGTTTTTTGGTTTTTTCATCTGTTAATACTTTAATAACTCTTAATAAAGTATTTAACGGAGCAATGGTAAGTGGCATTTCTATAACCTCCATTTTTGATGTTAGCATTGAATAACATATTTGTAAAAAATAAAGTTAGTCTGAAAAGTTAGCTCAAACTAACTACTAATAATTATACACTTGAAAGGTATACTGTCAACACTTTTTATCAAAGTTGTGGACTATTTTTTTCATTTCATTTAGAATAGTTAAAAGAAAGAAACAGAGGAATATTAAGTGAGACTATTAGAATCAGGTGAAGACTATCTTGAAAGAATCTTAATGTTAAAGGAAAAACACGGAAACGTTAGAGCTATAGATATTGCTAATTCTATGAATTTTAGCAAACCAAGTGTTTCGATTGCACTTCATAAGTTAAGCGAAAATGGATATGTGGTTATTCAAAATAACGGTGCAATTGAATTGACAGAAAAAGGACTTGAAGTTGCTACTTCTGTTTATGAGCGCCATAAAGTTATTTCAACTTTATTAATGAATTTAGGCGTAAGTGAAGAAACAGCTTTAGAAGATGCTTGCAAAATAGAGCATGACTTAAGTGAAGAGACATTTAACGCTTTAAAAGAACATTTAAAAAAACATCAATAATAATTAATGCTATGGAGTGAAATCTATAGCATTTTATATATATAAATATTGTATTATATATACATTATTATTGATGCTTAATTTTTTAAGAAAAATTGATAATTATTTTTTATGTGCAATTATTTCTTTTTGCATTTCTTTACTAGCTTCTAAAAATCCTTTTAAAACAGAGAAATAATATTTTTTATATTCTTCATTTGTTATTTTTTTTAGATTTTTTTCTAACATAATATTTTCTCTTGAAGAATCTAAAACTGGTAAATTATTCTTAATTTTATAATTGGCAACGTCTTTAACAATATCCATTCTTTGTTCAAATAGTTTTATTATTTGAGTGTCGATATTATCAATTTCATCGCGGGCTTTTGATAAGTCTTTCATAACTTTCTCCTTTAAAGAAGTGCAGATCCAATAGGATAACCGATAAAAACTGCAACAATTATAGATATAAGCATTAATGCTGTTCCGTATATTAATACGTCTTTGGTACTACAATAATCACTTCCAGCTGCTATGGCGATATGGGGCATTGAAGGTGGCGTAGCAAATGCAAAACTAGCCATCATACCTATTAAGCAAATTGTAGCATTTAGGTTTAACGACATCGTTGTGCTTGTAATTATCGATGCAGCGATAGTTGCTACGAGTGTAGCAGTTACCATATTTGAAGATAAATTTGTTTGAATTGCTGCCCAAACAACAAAGATTATTAATAGACAAAGTGTTGGGAGAGATTTTAAATGAGGGCTGAGGCTTGTTTGTAAAAAAGACTTAATACCAACTGCGTCATTTGTCAAAGCGCTACCTAGTACTAAAGTTGCAGCGCACATTATTAAGCTTCCCCACGGAACGCCTTTTTTAAATGCTTCATCTATTTTACATAGTGGTTCACCTTTTACTCTAATTATGCATAAAAGGAGCGTACCTAATAAAGGAGGCATAGCAGTACCATATTGATTTATAGTGTTATAAAATTCTGGAGAGATATTTTTAAGTAGTGAAGGGATAATCCAAAGCAATATTACAAATCCAAATATGGCTAATGTTAAAACGTCTTTTGAATCAACTTTGGTTAATTGCTTTTTTAAAATTGATACGTCAACTTTATTTAGTTTGTTTTCAGGAATTTTAACGGAAATTCTAAACATCAAAATCATTAATAAAAATGTAATTAATCCAACTGGAATAGCCATACCCATATAAGCAATTGGTGAAACTGTTATGTTCGCAGCGTTCATAGCTAAAATAGGAAATACGTGAGCAATAGGTGTCATTCCACTACTGATTGAAACAGTGAAAGCTAATCCCATCATTAATGCTTTAGCAATTCTATCATCTTTTTGAATATTGGCAAGTTCAAATATTTCATTCAGGATAGGCAATATAATAACAAATAAGACAGATGGGGAAATGAATAATCCTAATAACAAAACTGAAAATAGAAATAAGAAAGTAAACCAATAATCGCTCTTTTTAGCTAATTTTAAATTGATGAAAAATATAGCTACTCTTTTTATTAATGAAGTTTTTGATAATGCATATGTACATACGAATGTAAATAATAAGAATATAAACGTCGAATTTCCAAAGCTCGATGAAAAAATTTTAGAAAAAGAAAAATTTTCTAAAAAGCCTAATGAAAATATGCAAAGAAGGCTTGGCCAATCTATACCAATTGTAAGCCATAAAATTAAGGCACCTAAAAAGATAAATATTACCCCCATTGCATCGCTTGTTAAGCCGTTTATCGGAGGTATAAATCTTCCAAGCATACACATAGCTATGCAAATAGGAATGATTATTGATCTATATATCTTGTTATCTTTTAATTTCATAATGTTCTATTGTTTCTTTTTCTTAATATATCATTTTTCTTTAAGTCTAAATCAGTTTTAATATAAACTCTTTGTTTTACTTTTTTAACTTCTGTTAATGGCTCGCCATTTTCGTCTTTAATTTCTGTGAGTAATATTTTTTTATTAAAAGTTTCATTTGGAGAAAGAACTTCAAGTTCATCTCCTTGAACAAATTTGTTTCGATGTTCTACTAACGCATAGCCATTTTTTGCATCTTCGATTACAATTCCAACATAGTCGTGTGTTTGAGCTAATAATGAAGAATCTTTATTTGTTTTTTGATCGCTTCCAAAATAAAAACCAGTTGTGAATGATCTGTTTGATGTTTTTTGCAATTCTGTTATATAGTCAAAATCAGGCTCTAAATTTCTTAAATAGTTATCTATAGCTCTTCTATAGGCATTTACGACAGTTGCAACATAATAAGTAGATTTCATTCTACCTTCGATTTTAAAGCTAACAATACCAGCTTCAGCTAATTCTTTAATGTGTTCTATTAAGCACATATCTTTACTATTAAGTATGTATGTGCCATGTTCATCTTCTTCAACCGGATAATATTCATCTATAGGATTTTGATCGTTTTTAGAGTATAAAGCATATTTCCATCTACATGGTTGAGCACATGCTCCTCTATTGGAATCTCGACCGGTAAAATAGTTTGATAATAAGCATCTTCCGCTATAAGAGATACACATAGCTCCATGGCAAAAACATTCAATGTCGACATCATCACCGATAGCATCTTTAATCTCTCGTATTTCTTTGACGTTTAATTCACGGGCTAAAACTAGGCGTTTAGCTCCTAAAGATACCCAAACTTTAGCTGATTCTTTATTTGTAATGTTAGCTTGAGTAGAAACATGCAACTCTAAATTTGTATATTCTTTAACTAAATGTGCAATGCCTAAATCGCTAACAATGACACCATCAACATGAACAGAATCAAGATATTTGAGATAATCTATCATTCCAACAAAATCTGAATTATGAGCTAGAATATTTACAGTAATATAAACTTTAACATTATGACCATGACAATATTCTACTGCAACTTTAATTTCTTCTTCGTCAAAGTTGCTAGCAAGGGCTCTTAAGCCGAATTTTTTACCAGCAAAATAAACTGCATCAGCACCGAAGTATACTGCTGCTTCTAATCTCTCTCGATCTCCAACTGGAGCTAATAATTCTAATTTTTTCATACTACTATATAATACTTTAAAATTAGTCGTGTTTAAATATATAAAAGATGATAAAATAGAAATATGTTAAAAAATAATGAATTACTTGCTCCTGTTGGAAGCCCTGCTGCCTTTTATGCAGCCATAAGTAGTGGTTGTAACGCCATATATTTAGGCTTAGATAAATTTAGTGCTAGAGCTTACGCTACTAACTTTAATTTAGATAACTTAAAAGAATATGTCGATTACGCACATTTAAGAAACGTTAAAGTTTTTGTAACTATGAACACAGTTTTATACGATAGAGAACTTAACGATGCATATGATACTGTTGATCAACTAGCTAAAATTGGTGTAGATGCTATTATTGTTCAAGATTTAGCTCTTGTTAATTATATAGTAAATCACTATAAGTCGTTAGAAGCACACGCTTCTACTCAAATAGGTATAGATGATTTTTATAGTGCCAAAGTTATGAAAGATATGGGAGTTCAAAGAGTGGTTTTTGCTCGTGAAACTTCTTTAAAAGATATGAAAGAAATAAAAAGAAAACTTAATATCGATATCGAAGCTTTCATACATGGGGCTTTATGTGTTTGTTATAGTGGCAACTGCTTAATGAGTTCTATGATTGGTGATCGAAGTGGCAATCGAGGTCGTTGTGCTGGATGCTGTCGTCAAGTTTATACTTTAGTAGAAATGAACAGTTATCAAAATATTAAAACAGGTTATCTTTTATCGATGAAAGATTTAAATACTTCTGATTTTATAAAAGATATGGATTTTGTTGATTCATACAAAATTGAAGGAAGAATGAAAGAACCTTTATATGTTGCTGGAGTTACTAGTACTTATCGTAAAATTTTAGATAATGAGAAAGTAGATATCGATAACTTAAATAAAGTTTTTAATAGAACGTATACCAAAGGCTTTATGAATGGTGAAACAAGCGCTAATATAACCAATATTGAAAGACCAAATAACTATGGTTTTGAAATAGGAAGAGTTGTTAAAGTCCATAATAATAAAATATGGATAAAGCTTTTTAAAACGCTTAATAAAGGTGATCAAATACGTGTAGAATCAAAAAATGTATTTGAAGAAATTAGCATACCTGTTCTAAAACTTTTTGATGCATCTTTTAACGCTATCGAATCGAGCGATAAAACGGTTATTGTTGATTCTAGAGATTACAAAATAGACATAAACGCTAAAGTTTACAAAACAAAAGACATAAAGTTTGTTAATGATACTGAAAAAAAGCTAAACAAGAATGAAGATTATAAAAAAATAAGCGTTAATATGGAACTTACTGGTAAAATAGGTGAACAACTATTATTAAAAATAGAATATCAAAATTTTAAAGCGTATGCAAAAGCTGAAAATGTTGCCTTAGAAGCACTTTCCAAACCTACTACGGAAGAAAATATATATACGCAGCTAAGTAAATTAAATAATACACCTTATCAATTAGGTGAATTGAAATTAAATTTAGACGAAAATATATTTATACCTTTAAAGGAACTTAACGAACTACGTAGAAAAGCTATATCAAATTTAGATTCAGTACGTTTACATAAAAAAGTAGGCTTAAATAAACCAAGAGCTGTAGTTCCCTTAAAATGTGATTTAATAAATCCTGAGATTACTGTTCAAGTTTATACTCAGGAGCAATTTGAAGCAGCTAAAGAATTAGGTATTAAACATATTTATTTTAAAAATTTTGTTAGAAGAAATAACGAAAATTATGTTAATGAATACGATGAAATTCTTTTTGGTGGAATAGGTGCTATTGAATACTACAAGTCGAAAAACAAAGTTCTCGTTTCTGATTATTCTTTAAACGTTACTAACTATGAAACAGTGGCTATTCTTTCTTCAAAAGGAGTGAATAGAATTACGCTTTCAAATGAAATATGTAAAGATGATATTAACAATATTGTTAGAGATTATTTTGATAAATATCAGACATATCCTAATTTAGAGCTTATCGTTTATGGAAGAACATGTTTAATGCATTCAAAATATTGTCCGCTTAAAAGATTAAATATGTGTGGAAAGTGTAAGACTAATAAGTACGCATTAAAAGACAAGTTTGCATCTTTCCCAATTACATTTAACGATGATTGCACAACAAATATTTGGAATAGCAAAACATTGAATAATATAGATGAAATTAATTCTTTAAGTGGCGTCAATTATTTTAGATTAGTTTTTACAACAGAAAGTAAAAAACAAACAAAAGAAATCATAAGTCAATTTATAGAAAAGCTAAAAGGTAATGATGATTCATCTTCTTTTGATAAACAAAAAGATACACATGGACATTTCTTTTCTAATCCACTATAAATAAACAAGCAAGCTGTTGAGATCTAAATTAATATTTTAGAAATCGGCAGCTTTTTGATTATAGAAATTTATAAAATAACTATTTTATTCATGTGGAAAAGAGCAATTCTTGAATCTATATATTTAGATTTAACATACAAAAAAAGCTGATATTATACTATATCAGCTAATGGTTTTTAAGATGGCGGAGCAAAAGGGATTTGAACCCTTGCACATGTTACTGTCTACGAGCTTTCCAAGCCCGCCCCTTCAGCCTCTTGGGTATTGCTCCAAATGCTTGGATATTATATATGAAAACGAGCCTAAAAGTCTATAGTTTTTATAAAAAATAGACTTTAATTTTCAAATAATACTAATTCAAAGCATAAAAAAATTGACCTTTCGGTCAATTGTAATTTCTAAATGGAGCAAGCGACGGGAATCGGACCCGCATATTAACCTTGGCAAGGTTACGTTCTACCACTGAACTACGCCTGCAACTTACTGCGCTCGTATATTGTATTATATAGACAACTATATTGCAAGAGTTTTTTGAAAAAAACTAAAAATTATTCTTTTTTGAAGATATTTATCTTTTTATTATAAAAAGATAGTAAATATGATAATTTTTGAGTATTGTTATTTGACTTAAGCATTCTTTAATGCTAAAGTAAATCTTGCGTGAAAGGAGAATATTATGGCAAGAGTATTAAGCGGTGTTAAGCCAACAGGAAAAATGACATTAGGAAATTATATAGGCTCTTTTAGAAACTTTGCTTCTTATCAAGATGAAAATGAAACTTACATTTTTATAGCTGATTTACATGCATTGACAAAACCTATTGATCCTCAAGATTTAAGAAATAACACTTATGATATTTTATCATTCTATTTGGCTGCAGGATTAGATCCTGAAAAATGTTGCTTATTTAAACAAAGTGATATAGCTGAGGTTGCTTTACTTAACTCAATTATTATTAACTACATTTATATGGGTGAATTAAGTAGAATGACTCAATACAAAGACTTTGTTAACAAAAATGCTGGAAAGGAAGTAGGAGTAGGATTATTTGCTTATCCTGTCTTAATGGCTGCTGACTTATTTATGTACGATACAGAACTTTGTCCAGTTGGTGAAGATCAAAGACAACACGTAGAATTAGCTCATGATATTGCTCGTCGAATTAACAATAGATATAAAGAAAATATTTTATCAATGCCTAAAGCTATTACACCTAAAGTTGGTAAAAGAATTATGAATTTATCAGATCCTACTCAAAAGATGAGTAAATCAGTAAAGGATCCAAAAGGTGAAATATATTTAGCTGACGATATGAAAACAGTACGTAAAAAGTTTATGTCTGCAAAGACAGATACTGGATGCGAAGTTAAATATGACGTTGAAAATAAACCTGGAATCAGTAATTTATTGCAAATTTATGCTGCTATAAAAGAAATAAGTATTGAAGATGCAGAAAAAGAATTTGTTGGATGCAACTATGGTACATTTAAAGGCAAAGTTGCTGATGCTGTCATTGCTGAATTAGAACCATTCCAACAAAGATATTTAAGTTATAGACAAAACGAAGAATTATTAAATGAAATATTTGCTAAGGGTGCTGCTAAAGCAAAAATAATTGCAACTGAAGTTTTAGAGAGAGTTAAAAAAGCTGTAGGTCTCATTTAATATTGAGGTAAAAAATGAAGAAAAGATATTTAATTGCATTAGACATGGATGGAACTCTTTTAGATGATAAAAAAGAGATAAGTAAAGAAACAAAGGAATATTTAAAATATTTAGAAAATGATGGTAATGTCATCGCTATTGCTTCTGGAAGGCCTTTAAGAGCTATTATGCCTTACTACAATGAAATAGGATTGACAGGACCTATAGCTTGTTATAATGGTGCTTGTGTACTAGATCCTATTAATAAAAAGCTTGAAACAAAATTATCTAAAATTAACAAAGAAATTATAAAAAAGATTATCGAAAAAATTGGAGTAGATAACTTTTCAAATATTATGTGTGAAACAAGTGAAGATGCATGGGTTTTACACGATAACTTAACTATAGAAGATTTCTTTTGGAAAGACGGAATTAGAATTCATGAAGGAAATATTGTAGAAATATTAGATGAAGATCCTCATACCGCTATTTTTGTTTTAAAGAATCACGATTTTGATGAAAAAATCGTTAAAATTGCATTCTCCTATGAAAATATTGGCTGTAGATTCTGGGGTGATTCTACTTGTTGTGAATTGTACTTCTTAGATGTTAATAAAGGCTCTGCAATAGGCGATATGGCAAAAGCGTATGGAATTGATAACAACAACACAATTGCAATAGGTGATGCTGAAAACGATGAAGATTTGTTAAGAGCTGCCTATAAAGGAGTTGCAATGAAAAATGCTAGTGATGAACTAATTAGCCAAGCAGACATGGTTTCTTTAGAAGATAATAATCATGATGGTGTTAAAAAAACACTCGAATATTTATTAATTACAAATCACGATTAAAATTAAAACAATATAAGTAATTTATAAAAGTTATTTATATTGTTTTTTTGTATCAAAAAACCCAGTAAACACTATTGTTTACTGGGTATATTTATTAAGCTTGTGGAATTTCGACTAAGAAACGAATACCAGCCATTAATGAATTTGTAACTCTTACATAAAGACCATCTTTATATAATTGTGTTCCTAGGCCTGGATCAGCTAATGGATATTGTTTTTCAACAAATCCTTTTTCTTTTAAGAGAGCAACGAATTTAGCCATATATTCTTCACTAATTGGATCACTATCAGATGCAGCATAAGCATCGTTGAAAAGGGATGCCCAAATATATGTTCCATCATTATAAACATCAACGCCCCAATGTCCTTCAATTTCTTTTTGATATAAGTAAGGCATTAAAGCAATTTGATCAGATGTGAATTCAGCAGCCATCTTTTGATATACATCATAGGCACCATATTCCCATGTTGTTGGTTCTACCCAATCTCCAAATGTTGAGAAATCATATTCTTCTGGAAGAGTCAAAGTACCATAATCAGAAAAATCGATTGTTTCTTTACCTGTATAAAGTCCATATCCATTAAATTCATATTCGATGTGACTTAAGAATTGAAGTTGATAACCACTGACACTATATTTTTGGACTGTCATTTCTAATGAGGATGGGATAATATTATCGACGTTGTCACCGCCAAATATGTGTTCAGAAATATCGCTGACATCATTGTGAAGTTTGTAGTGAACTTCATCGCCGACATTTGGGAGATCTTCGCTATCTGTAGTATAGAATAATCCAGCTGCAATATCCATGTGGAATATATCAGCTAAACCTTTACCTTTTAATACTGGACCAGAAGCAATTACTTTATTGTCATTTGTAACTCTAAATGGAGCTAAACCTTCACTATTCTTATAATAGCCTGTAATAACATGAATTGGATCGCCTAATGTTCCTTCTTCCGTATCAACAGATTCTCTATCAAAGATGACAGTATCAATACTTGCCTGTTGACCAGATTGACGAGCAACGACAGAAATTGTTGTTTTGTAGTTTTGAGCAGTAGTGACTGTTTGGACTACAATCTTGTGTGAATACATGAAGTAGCCACTGGAATATGAACTTAAACCTATATAAATAGGATTATATTTATTTTCTACTGCATGACTTGCAACTGTTGTGAAATCAGTGCTTTGGCCGAATTCAACATCGATTTCATAATACATTGGTTGGTTATAAGAGTCATAGCGGGTTGTTGAAACAGCATGGAGAGCAGTAATCTTGCTATTGCTAACAGAAAGTGTAACGGAGTAAATCTCGCCTGGTTCATAATCTGTTAAGCTTCTTACAAAAGCACGACCATCGTAGCCAAAATATGTATATTCGCCTTCGCCTGTAAGTCTAAAAGCTTCTTTTTCGATTAAATCTTTTGGTTGATAGACTACTGAATTAAAATCAGAACCTAAATCTTTTTTAGCAACTTTATTTGAATAATCAATGTATTCTCTAACAGCATGACCTGTTTCTTCATCTTTAACTAATGAAACAAATTCAGTACTGGATACATTCTTTACTTGACGTGTATATTGTTTCTTACTTTCATCAACAACAACGACATCTTTCTGTTCAACGACTGGATCGCCAACATAGTGATATGTAACTGTACTTGTATAAGCTTGTTTTCCGCTTAATGAAGAAAGAACTTCATCACTTAAGCTTGTTTCAGGTAATGTGTATGTATCTATGAAAGAATCGAGTTGTGCAACGCTTGACGAACCAACTTTAGAAATTGTTCCACCTATTGTGTCGATTAAATCTGTATCAGATGAGAAGTTTGGAACAAATTGAAATTGTAATTCTGTCTTGTCAGTATTTAAGGCAAATTTAATTGAATCAATACCATTGACATATTTGGTTGCACCAACTAAATATGCAAAACATTCAATTAATGTTGAATTTTTAGAGTAGTAATAGTCCCAGTTACTCTTGATATCATCAACTGTAACTCCTTGCATTCCGTCATATAAGGCGTTTAAGGTTTGAGTTGAGGTAATTGCAACTTTTTGACCACTATCATCTGTGTATGCAACTGCATTTTCAATTACAGGTGCTTCAGCGTTAGTGAAATTATAGAGTAATTGAGAGTTGCTATCTTTATAGCTTTGAATTGCAACATATCCTGCATCGGCTAAATCATAGTAAATGTATTTAGGGTTGAATGTGATATGTAGGCTACCTTCATCTGTTAATTCTTCAAGTGTGAAGTTTGTTTCAGTTGCTGCTTTATTTAAGAAGTTAAATACATCTTGAGCAGTTGATGTTGGTGTTGGGTTAACTGGAATTAAACTTGAACTTGAACTAATTGGTGTAGGAGTAGATATAAGTGAACTACTACTGCTACTTATTATGCTTGAAATGCTCGATGGCTGTGTTGTAGAGCTGGATGAGCTACCACTGGTTGAAGAAGTACTAGATGATGTGTTACTTCCACCACATGATGATACAGCCAAGAGGGACATTAACCAAAAAATTGATAAAAAATTCTTTTTCATAATGATTTCCTCCGTTTATAAATTAATGAAAATTTAATTGTGATTATAATCTTTAAAATAGTAAATGCAATCTTTATCAGCATAAAAGCGCTTTCATTTTCAATGTACATTCAAGTTTTATTTTTTCAATATATAGTTGTAAAGAGATTGAAAAAAATTTATTCACTAAAAAACACTTACTTTTCATAGATAATGTGTCGTAGACAAGTGTTTATTTATTATAAAGATAAAATATAATTATTTTCTTTTGAATACTCTAAATTAAATGTATCGTAGTTTAATCCAGCAAGGAAGTTATAAGTTTCTTTATTATAAGTGCCAGTTACTTCAAGGCTTTTATCGGCTTGGAAATTAACGAGCATAGTTGATAAATCTCCAGTATACCCATAATATTGAAGTTGACTTGTTAAATAGTTTTCAATTGTTGATAGTTCATATTTATAGTCATAAGTATTTTTAATAGCATAGTAATCTTGGTTGGTAACTACATCAGGTGTTATTCCCACTTTATTAATGGAATATCCTTTTGGACCATTAACATATGCGTATGTATATCTTATGACCGACCCATCCTTGAAGTTATAGAAAGTTTGAGCTATTCCTTTTCCAAAAGATTGAGTTCCATATACTTTAGCTGTTTCGGTATCTTTTAAGGCAAGCGTAAACGATTCACTAGCTGAGGCTGATGAACCATTTTGAACTATACGTATATCTTTAATTTGTTCTTTGCTATATGTAGGTTTTTTGTCTTGTTTAAATACGCTGATAACTTTTTGCTCTTTATTTGTCATTGAATATATTGTTGAACCTTTTGGAACAAAAAGAGAAGAGATAATAGCCATTTGGTCTACGTAACCACCACCATTATCTTTAATATCTATTAAAAGCTTATCTATAGATTGTCCATCTTTTAAAAGTCTTTCTAATATGCTAGATAGTTCAGTTGCTGGATTCCCTAAAAACGTGTTGATTCTTATTTCAACACATCTTTTTTCATCAATCAGTATATCAGAGACTAAAAATACTGTTTGTTGTTCATATTTTTCTACTTTGACATTATTAAATGTGATAATTTGACCATTTCTATTTACTTCAAAGGAAAAATAGTCACCATTTGTTCCAACTAAGTTGTTTAATGTTTCAGAGTAGTCTTGATTTAAAGTTTCAATTTTATCTGCTCCGTTTTTAGAATAACTGACTATGATATCATTAGATTTAAAACCAGCTTTAGCCATTGAACCATTGTGAAGAGTTTTAATAATTGGTTGACCATAGTAGTTAGCAAAAGAAACGCCAAAACCTAATCCGGTAGTATCGAGGCCTTGTGATGCTTCATCTTTTGTATAAAAAGTGTATGGATCGTTATCGTTGTCAAATAACCCGTTAAGCATCATTTCAACGAGAACGTTATCTAAGTCTTCGATTTCGTTTCCAAATAGCCAATGGTTTTTAATTAAGTTATATGCGTCTACTAGCTTTTGAGCGTTAGGATCAACAGTGCTTTTAGAACCATTTTTTCCAACACTAAAACCTACAAAACCACCGACAAGTAAAGCGGTAATTCCACATAGTGCACTAAATCTGCGTGTATTTTTTCTTTCGGCTTTTACTCCGTTCCAATATTCTGTGTTTTTATTTTCTTCCATATTAGTCGAGATTTAACGATTTTAAAACATATTGGTGGAATAAGTTAGGCTTATTTTGAGCAACTTCTTTATTAGAGTCGATAGCTTCATAATAGAATTTGCATTTTGGTTCTGTTCCTGATGGACGGATAGCAAACCATGAGCCATCAGCTAAATAATATTTTAAAACATCTGATTTAGGTAGAGATGTTAATGGACTTGTTCCTTGGTCTGTAGTAGCTTTTTGTAAAAGGTAATCTTCTACTTTGATTACTTTTACTCCTTTAACTTCATTAAATGGTTTTTCACGTAATTCTTCTAAAAGTGCGTTCATCTTGGCTTGGCCGTCAGCGCCTTTAAAAAAGATATTATAAAGTTTATTGATGTGATAACCGTATTTTTTATAGATGTTATCTAATACTTCATCAAGTCTTAAACCTTTTAAGTAATAGTGATTTGTCATTTCAGCAATCATGAGTAGAGCTTCTAATGAATCTTTATCTCGGCAGAAATCTTTGAAGATATATCCATAGCTTTCTTCATAGCCGAATTGGAAACTCTTTTCACCTGTTGTGTTGAATTTTTCAATTGCTTCACCAATGAATTTGAATCCTGTTAAGAATGACATTGTTTCAACGCCATAGCTTGCAGCAATTTTATTTCCTAAAACAGATGTAACAATTGTGTTACATAATAGACCGTTAGAAGGTAATAAATTTAATGCCTTTCTAGTTCCTAAGACATAGTCTATCAAAAGAGCACCAGTTTGGTTTCCAGTGTGAAGTTCGTATTCACCTTTAGAATTTAAGAATCCAACACCGACACGATCAGCATCAGGGTCAGTTGTTAAAATTAAATCAGCTTTAACTTCTTTGGCTAATTCGATTGCTTTTACATACGCATCTGGTGATTCTGGGTTTGGTGTAATTGTTGCGCTAAAATCTGGATCAGTTGTGCATTGTTCTAAAACAGGGAATAGTTCATAGCCTAAGTGATCTAATAATTCGATACCTAATCTATATGATGTTCCGTGTTGAGGAGTAAAGACAATTTTAATTTTTTTAGGTTCATTAAGGAGAGAAGTTGAGTAAACTTTCTCTAAAAAGGCTGTGTCAACTTCATCGCCAACGATAGTTTCAACGCCACGATTTTCTACTGTTTCATATCTTATTTCAGTTTCTGAACCTAACGCTTCAATCATTGGAATTAAAACGTCAGTTTTTGCAGGTACTAATTGGCATCCGTTTTCATCATAAACTTTATAACCGTTATATTCCTTAGGGTTATGTGAAGCTGTAATCATAATGCCGCCACAAGCTTTGAAATAGGAGACAGAGAACGATAATTCTGGAGTTGGTCTTAAAGAGTCAAAGACATATGTATTAATGCCAAAATCGTTTAAGACTTTGCTACTTTCGAGAACGAATTCACGAGACCCGTGTCTATTATCACATGATAAGACAACGCCCATAGTTTTAGCTTTTTCTCCAAATGTTTTTAAGAGATATTGTGCAAAACCTACTGTAGCTTTTCTAACAGTTAAAGTATTCATTCTATTGGAACCTGGACCGATAACTCCACGCATACCTGCTGTTCCAAATTCCATATCTTTATAGAACATATCTAACAAATCTTCTTTTGATGCATTTCTAATAGTTTCTTTATCAGCATCGCTTACTAAATTACTTTTTAACCAAAGTTTGCTTTTTTCTTCAATGTTCATTTTGATAAATCTCCTTTTCCAATCATATATTATACCCCATAATTGATATTCTGTCTTTATTTAGACTCGAGTTCTTTGTAAAAAAATGCAAGCTTATCAGAATTTTTATTTTGTTTATTTACATAATCGTTGTTGACACATTCTTGTTCTTTTTCTTCCACTAAACTAATTAAGCTCTTATATCTAAAAATTATTTGTTCTTGGTCTATGGCTTTTAACCAAGCAAAGAAAGCTTTGTTTTCTTCAAAAGTACGAGCAAAATCAAATAAATTTTTAATTGTTAATCTAGTTTGTAGAAATACTTTTGGATCAGTATATTTTACTTCTTCATAAATAAATTCTTTAGACTGATCTAGCGCATAAGCTAATTCGAAATAAGCTAAATTTTTATCTTTTTTATAATCGTCTATTACTTTTTTTACTCTGGCATATAATTCTGGCTTTTTATAATTATCGCCTTGTGCAATCATATATTCTTCTAAAAGACCAAATCTTAATAAATCTTGGATGTAGACATCAATTTTAGGACTATACATTTTTATTTGTTTGCCTATTTGTTCGTAATCTTTAAAAAGAAAATGGTGATAACGTAATTCCATATGTGGATTTAAAATATATGACGCTTTGAATAAGAAAACATCAGGTATATAGTTCTTTCTACGTAGCTTTAATATTTCTTCATACTTTTTTTGATCTTGTTCTTTTATGAAATCCATAAGTTCTTTAGTTTTAAAAGCGTTAGAAAAACGGCCTGGATATTTGTAGATATCCTTAGCTAATTCGAATATTGAATCATATGTTTTTAATAAAGTGAATTGATATTGACTCATGATATATTACCTAATAAACCATAGTGGTTCAAAGTGAACATTACGATTGAAAAAATAGAAGCTAGCAATGATAAAGTAAAAGAGATATATCTAATTGCAAAAGCAAATCTATAGTACATTTTATCGTTTATATGTTTAGCGTTCATAAGGCCATATAAATCTAATTTATCACCACCAATTTTAGAAAACAACTTAATATCATTTTCTAAAATTTTATGATTTTTACACGCATCTTTAATATAGTTGTTTAGTTTTGCCGCTTGAGTTGAAAGCGAATTATATACGTGTTTTTTTCCAAATTCTAAATATCTTTTAGCAAAGTAGTAATTTTCCTGGTCTATTTTCTTTAAGCAATCAGAAATAACAAAGGCAAAATCATAGAGAATTATACAAACAAATGGCAAATAATATGCGTATGAAAATAAATTGTTGAAATCTATAACTTGTGCACTTTTAAAAGTTTCCCCGTTAAACGTTAGTAAGAAAACTAAGAATATATTAAAAAGCACAAAAAATAAAGAAAAGAAAAATGAACTTATTCTACTGTGTTTTACCATATTTTCACTTTTGATTTTATAATTTTTAATTTGTTTAATCGGTTTTGCAAGAAGTGTTGTCATTTCCTCATGATAAATATTTATTTGCTTTTTTATAGCTTGTGATTTATATCTAAATGAGTGGGTTGAATCTAAAATAATATCGTTGAAAGAAACATATCTTCCATCATATTTGAGAATTAGTTCACCAATTGATTTAGTCTTTGTTTCGTTTGCACCGATTTCAAAAGGATTTAAATAAAACTGTTCGTATGAAATACTACAAAGATAGTTTAATTTTGCGTTATATATTAATTCATCTTCAAAAGTTTCGACTTTTGTATCTATTACTTGAGTGTATTCCTCTAAAAGTTTGTGAACTCTGGCATTATTATACTTTTGAGCTTCGTTAATATTTTCTTCAAGCTTTTTCATTGTTTCACCTTCGCTTGTGGCTAAGTGATATGATTCTTTAAAGTTAGTTACATCGATATTATAGTATTCAGCAAGGAGTATAACTTTGTCTATATTATTCATAGTTTTACTCCTCCATAAAGATATTTGAAAAGTGGACTCATAAATCCATATTCTAAATTAGTAATTGGTTTTATGAAGGTGAAGAAAAAAGTTGAAATGACAAATCCACATATTATAAATAACGCAGAAGATAAAAAGTTAATAAAATAGTCTTTTTTCTTGTTAGGCAACAAAGGGTTTTTACCAATGATTAAATATTTGAATAAAACTAATAAGAAGATATAAAGGATTAAGAAAAACAACAACATTGAAGTTGCCCATACAATGATTTTTAAATCCAATGTACTTAAATTATAACTAGCAAATATTCCAATAAACATATTATCGAAAATATTAGAGATGACTGAAGCAATTTTTAAACCTAAAACATATTTGTCTAGAATATAGATTGAACTTATAAATAATAAGGATATAGAAAGAGCAATGTTGTACACAAAAAGTCTATTACGTGATTGTAGTAATGCAACGACAGCAAATACAATAATCGAAATAAGCCATAAAATAGATAACGACATAGTTTCACCCTTTCACATTTATTATAGATGAAATTAAATTTTTTTAGTTGAAATATATTCCAAAACTTTTAATTTTGCTTTTGGAAGAGGAGCTTCGAATTTTTTATTTGACATGTACTCAAGTCTTCCATCTAAATCTAAAAATTCAAAAGTGTGAGCGTGTAAAAATTGATTTTTAAATCCAATTTTTTCTTCGAATACTTTATTTATTTTAAAATCGCCATATTTGGCATCTCCAACAATTGGATGGCGTATAGCTTGGAAGTGAGCTCTTAATTGGTGAGTTCTTCCTGTAATAAGTTGAGCTTCTACTAAAGTGTAGTTAGGATACTTTTTAATCGCTTTATATTTTGTAATTGCAGTCTTAGCGCCTTTTTCAATTCTACCGACTTTAACTTGACCGATATTGCTATCTTTAACTAATGGTAAATCAATCGTACCACTTGCTGGTGTTTGTCCAACTAAAAGTGCAATATAAGTTTTTCTAATATGTTGTTTATCTCTAAAAAGTTCAAGCAATTGTTGAAGTGTTGGTAAGTTTTTACCAAAAATAACTATACCTGAAGTGTTTCTATCTAATCTATGAGCTGGGCTAGGAGTGAAACCTAGTGGATCGTTAGGATCATATTCTCCTTTAGCGTTTAAATAGTTCAATACTTTGTTGTGAAGAGTCATACGTTTTTCACCTTCATCACCATGAACTAATAAGCCAGCAGGTTTGTCGACTATTAACAAGTTTTCGTCTTCATATAATATGTCGATATCAAACTTTACAGGTCTCATTGGAGATTTGCTTTCAAATTCAGCTAATAAGTCTGGCTTTATGTAAATATCGATCAAATCGCCATCTTGTAAAATATAGTCGATTTGTACTCTTTTGCCATTAACTTTTACATCTTTTTTCCTAAACATCTTATATATAAAGGATAAAGGAGCATTGGCTAATGCTCTTCTTAAACACTTGTCGATTCTTTGACCGGCATCAATTTCAGTTACTTTAATTTCCATACAAAATAATTTTACCATAGATATCAAAAAATATAAATTAAAATATATATTTCAAGGCATATTAAAGCATCTGCAAGTTTAATGTAAAATTAATACAAATTTATTGCTATTAAGTGTTAATTTTGATATGCTAACACGTAAATGTACTAAAGCATTTAAAAAATTCGAAAGGAGTGAATATGCAATCTTTAAAAAAGAAAGCTTTAATCTCTGTTTTAGTTGCTTCAATGGGCCTTGTAAGTGGTTGTGATGCAGTAAATAACAACTCTTCAAGTACTAAAAATGATGATCAACTAAGTCAAAAGCTAAACGTTCTTCGTTCTGATGCTCAAGTAGATCAAGAAAGTAGAGCAAGTATGATGAAAGCTGATTTGCTTAAAAAACAAGACGGCTATCTCGATTCAGATGAAGTTACTATTATCGTTCAATTAGATGATAGTGCCTTGATCGATTACTACTTAGATTCTACAGATGGAAAATACGACTCTGTCGCTTCGTATGCAACAACAAATGCCGGTATTACAACATCAAAGAAAATAAGTTCAGCTCAAAAGGGATTAATAGATCGCTTAAATGGAAAAGGTCTTATCAAGAGTGTTAATCACACATATAAGACAATTATCAATGCAATTTCTGTTACTACTACTTATGGTAACTTTAAAACTATAAGTGAAATGACAGGAGTTTCTGGTGCCTTCTTATCTGACACCTACAATTTACCTCAAACAGTTTCGTATGGAGACACAACAAGTGCAACAAACGCTGGTTCAGTTGTTACTAATGATGTCGATGTTTATGAAACAGGTATTTTTAACTCATCAAACGTTGAGTATAACGGCGAACATACTGCAGTAGCTGTTCTCGACTCAGGATTCGATTGCTCACACAGCGTCTTTGCTGAACAACCATCTAATCCTTTAATTACACCTGATTCAATCAGCAGTGTCTTAAATAGTTCCAACGCTGCTTCTACAACAGCAAATCTTAAGACAAGTGATGTTTGGGTTAGCACAAAGATTCCATTTGCATATGACTATGCAGATAAGGATACAGATGTAAATCCATATGACTCTGAACATGGTACTCACGTTTCTGGTATTATCGCTGGACACGATGAAAAGATTACAGGTGTTGCTACACACACTCAATTAGTTTTAATGAAGGTCTTTAGTGACTTTAATTCAGGCGCACAAACAGCTGATATTTTAGCTGCTCTTGAAGATTCTGTGCTTCTCGGTGTTGATGCAATTAACATGTCTTTGGGTTCATCTTGCGGCTTTACACGTGAAGTCGATGAAGTTGCTACAAACAATGTTTATGACAAGATTGAAGCTGCTGGTATTAACTTAGTTACAGCAGGTTCAAATAGCTATTCTTCAGGTTATGGCTCTGAAAATGGTAACACAAATAAAACAACAAACCCTGATTCAGCTACAGTTGGTTCACCATCAACATATACTGCATCATTATCAGTTGCTTCAATTAGTGGTACTAAATCTGAATATATTGTCGCTAACGAAGGAACAAGCGATGAATATGTCTTCTTCTTCAATCAATCCAACAACTTAGCTGGTAAAGAATATAATTTCTTAGATAACTTAAATGTTCCAACTACAGGTGATTACAAAGTTGAATATGTAACTATTCCAGGTGTTGGTTCAAGAGTTAACTACAGCGGCCTTGATGTTAAAGGCAAGATTGCTTTAGTTAGAAGAGGTACAAACTCATTCGAAGAAAAAGCAAAAATTGCAAAAGCAAGTGGTGCTGTTGGTATCATTATTTATAACAATGTTCCAGGTGATATCCTTATGTCCATGGGTAAAGAAAAATTTCCATGTGTCTCAATTTCTAAAGACGATGGTACAGTTTTAGCTTCTAAAAAGAGCGGTACATTAACGTTCAATAGACAAAACTTAGCTGGTCCATTTATGTCTGACTTCTCATCATGGGGCCCAACTCCTGACTTAAAGTTAAAGCCAGAAATTACAGCTCATGGTGGTAATATTCTTTCATCAATCCCTGGTGGTGGCTACGATTCACTCTCTGGTACATCAATGGCTTCACCAAATATGTGTGGTATTGTTGTTTTAATTAGACAATATGTTAAGGAACATTACCCAGAATATACAGCTAAACAAACATGTACAATGGTTAACCAACTCTTAATGTCTACAACAAATATTGCTTTAGACAAAGCTGGTAATCCATATTCTCCACGTAAACAAGGCGCTGGATTAGCAAGCTTATATAACGCTGTTAATACAGGTGCATATTTAACTGTCGATGGTATCGATAAAGCTAAACTTGAATTGGGCGATGATAAAGATAAGACTGGCGTCTATAATATGAATTTCAACGTCGTCAATATCTCCAATAAAGAATTAACCTATGACTTATCTGTCATTGGTATGACAGAAAGTGTTTCTACAGCTGATAAAGATTACGTTGCTGAAATGGAACAAATCTTAAATGGCTCAACAAATGTTGAAGTAGTTTCAGGTGGCTCATTAAGTGGCAATAAAGTCACAGTCAGTGCTGGCCAAACAGCTAAATTAAAAGTAACATACTCTTTAAGCGATGCTGATAAAGAAACAATTGATACATTATTCAAAAACGGTATGTATGTTGAAGGTTATGTCAAATTAACATCAACACTTACTGATGGAATTAACTTAAATATTCCATTCTTAGCTTTCTATGGTGATTGGACACAAGCTCCAATGTTCGATAAGACTTTCTATGAAGTTGAAGCAGATAAATATGATAATAGTATTTTAGACGATGATAAGACAAAGTCAGATTACTATACAACAACTCCATACGGTTCTTATTACTATAACTACATCATTCCACTTGGTTCATATATTTATGACATGGATGAAAGTAAGTATTCTGCAATTGCTGCAAGTGAAGATCACATTGCTATTTCTGATACTTTAGGTGCAATTGATGGTATTTCAGCTGTCTATGCTGGTTTACTTAGAGGCGCTAAAGAAATGAAGTATACAATTACTAACTCGACAACTGGTGAAGTTGTTTGGGAACATGTAGACTACAACGCAAATAAATCTTTCTCACAAGGCGGCTCTCCAATTCCTTATTATGAAGCTTTAAATTTCCATCCATATCAATTAGGATTAAGCAACAATACTTCTTATGTATTTAAGATGGAAGGAACACTTGACTATGGTGATGGTGGCGTCAGCAATAACTTAAGACGTTCATTTGAATTCCCATTTGTCATCGATAATGAAGCTCCAATTGTTAAGGATGCAACATTTGAAAAGGAATATGATAAGAATACAAAAGACTATCGTTACTACATTAACTTAACAGTTTACGATAATCACTATGTTCAATCTATTTCGCCAATTATCTTTAATTCTACAACTTCTTACACTCAATTAACTGATCACCCAATCCCAGTTTATGGTGAAAAAGGTACAGATACTACTGTAAAAATTGAAATTACTGATTACTTAGATCAACTTTACTCTGATCAAATTATTCAACATGGTATATCATTTGCAATTGATGACTATGCTATGAATACAAATATCTTCGTTATTGAACTTCCAGGCACCTCTGGTGAATTCAAGTTCACAAAAGATGGTACAACTGACGGCACAGCTATGCCATCACTCACAACATACGCTGGTGAAACAATTGACTTAGTTCAATATCTCTCATCAACAGATAAGAATCTCGATGCAGATAAAGATTACTTAAAACACTTAGTTTGGTCTTCAAGCAACACAAGTATTGCTGAAGTCAAAGAAGGTATGCTCAAAGTTAATAAAGCAGGTAGAGTAATCGTTACTGTCCAAGAACAAATGACAGGAAATAGAGCTACATTAATTGTTCTTGCTAAAGATAAACCAAACGCTTCAGCAAGAGTTAATAAAGCTAAAGATCCAATCGATAATTCTACAGTTGAATTAGAAGATGTTAAATTTATGTACTTTGACACCTTGTTCTCATTTGATAGAAGTGCTCAAACTTCTGAAATAGGTACAACAGGTGCAAGAATGTATTTAGACAAAAACTCTTTATCATTCTATCCAGCAGAACAAATTAAATTAACTCCAAGAATTACTCCTTGGTACTTATCAGAAGATAGACTTGAACTTGTTTGGTCCTCTTCTGATCCAACGGTTGCTTCTGTTACTGATGATGGTACTATCACAGGCTTAAAAGAAGGTTCAACAACAATCTACTTACAAGTCAAGGTTGATGGCCGTTTATCTAACATTATGGCTACACTCCGTGTAAACATTAAAAATCCATTTGTCATTGAAAACAGAACTCTTGTTGCTTATAAAGGTTTAGGTGGCGATGTCGTTATTCCAGATGATGAAGGTATTCTTTACATTGGTTCATACGCTTTCTCACTTTATACAACAGATATGAATATTCCTGTCACTGATGAAGATTACGATGCAAATAAGATCCCAGGTGGAAACACTAAGATCACTAGCGTAGTCATCCCAGATGGTGTTACAGAAATTCAAAAGTACGCTTTCTATAACTGTCCAAATCTCGTAAGTGTTACACTTCCAGAAACTTGTAAGACAATTAGAGAATATGCATTCTATAGCAACACTAAACTTGAAACCATCAATACTGAAAATGTCACACTTATTGGTGAAAGAGCATTTGCTTCTTGTACAAGCTTAGAAACAATTGATCTTTCCAATCTTTATGCAGTAGGTGTCAGTGCTTTCTTAGGCGCATCAAGCTTAACATCAGTTGATTTAAGCTCATTACGTAACGCTGGTAAAGAAGTTTTCAAAGATACAACTTCATTAACAAATGTCATTTTTAATGACAATACAAAGCTCTCTTATGGTATGTTTGTCAATTCTGGTTTAACATCTATTGAATTAGGTATGAACAGAATTCCTGATTTTGCCTTTGCTAACTGTGCTAACTTAACAAGTGTAGTTATTAAGAACGATCTTATTTCTTTAGGTGAAGGTGCTTTCTCAGGTTGTACAAAATTAACTTCATTCGTCTTTGAAGGTGAAGTTGAATGGATTTATGACCAAGCATTCTATAACTGTTTATTACTTCAAACATTAGACTTACCAAATAGTAAGATTAAGTTTGGTAGCTATGTCTTCTATAAGTGTGAATCATTAGATACAATCGGATTTAAAGAAAAAACTGAAATTGAATCCATTGGTGGTAACACATTTAAAGATACAAAACTTAGTAGATTTATCGTTGATTCTAACAACATGTTATATACAGTCAAAAATGATGGTTCTTTATTAACAAGTAAAGATGGCTCAACAATTATCTTAGCAGCTCCAAAAGCTAGCTACGGTGACTTAGTTATTGACTCTAATATAACAGCTATCGCTAAAGGTGCTTTCTCAGGTGTCGATGCAATTACAACAGTCACATTCCAAGGAACATCAATCGATATTGGCGATTATGCATTTGCAAACGTCAGTGGCTTAACAACAGTCACACTTCCAACAGGAAGTTCAACAATTGGCAATTATGCTTTCCACTCATGTTCAGCCTTAACAACTGTCAATAATCTTGCTAACGCAACAGCTATTGGCAATTATGCATTTGCTATTTCAGGCATAACAGAAGCTACAATCGGCTCAAATGTTAATGTCTGTGAAGGTGCGTTCTTTAAATCATCAATTGCTACTGTCAATATTAATAGTAATGTTGAATTAGGCATGGGTGTTTTCCAAAGATGTGCTTCCTTAAGAACAGTTAATATGTTAGGTGACAACCTCATCATTGGTGATGCTTGCTTCTCTAACGATACTGCTTTAATAACATTCGACATGAGTAAGATTGGTGACTCAATTGGAAATGAAGCTTTCTATGGTTGTACAGCCTTAACAACTGCTGATTTACAAAATGTTAAATACATTGGTAATTACGCTTTTGCAGATTGTTCAAGCTTAGCTTCAGTTGCAGTTCCATCAGTCGTTACAATCGGTGAAGGTGCTTTCTCAAGATACGCTGATGATGGTGGCGCTCCAATATTCGCAACTATTGCTTTACCACAAACATTGGTTACAATTGCTAACGGTGCTTTCTTAGGCTCTGGTCTTACAGAAGTCTCAATTCCAAGTAGTGTTACAACTTTAGGAACATATGCATTTGCATTTAACGTTTCTTTAGCTAAAGTAACATTGCCATCTACAATTAATACAATCAGTGAATACACATTTGCTGGTTGCTCTAAATTAACATTAATTAATACTGGTTCAATCGAACACTTTGGCCCTTATGCTTTAACTTCATGTACAGTATTAACTAACTTGAACTTAAGTTCAGCTAAGAGTGTTGGTTATGGCGCATTCGCTTCAACTAACTTAACAAACATTGTTTCTTTAGCAAATCTTGAAGAAACAGACACCTACGCTTTCCAAGGAACAAAGATTGCTGCAATTGATGCTCCAAAATTAAGAGTAATTGGTGCTGCTGCCTTCTCAATGATGACAGAACTTAAATCATTCACATTCTATCCAACACTTGAAGAAGTTGGTATGATGCCATTTATTGAATCTGGTGTCGAACACTTCTATGTTGCAAATAACACTAGCAGTACAGCAACAATTAACGATTATGCATTTGTTGAAAATGATGCTTTATACATCAAACTTGCTAATGGCAATATTCAATTACAAGCTTACGCTCCAATGTGTAAAGCTGAACAACTCGTTGTCAAAGAAGGCACAGTTAGAATTGAATTATTTGCTGGTAGTGAAAATACATATCTCAAATCAGTAGTCCTTCCAGACTCCTTAGAGTATATTGGTCAATCTGCATTCCGTAATTGTACAAGTTTGGAATCAGTTGAATTTAAATCATTCAATGCTCCAAAACTTGAATCTTCACATAACGAAAACGATAGTTTATCTGAAACTGATCCAGGTTATGAATTATTAAAGAAATACTTAGATATGTTTGGTTTAACAGTTTACTATGCTCAATTCATTGACTTAGTTGGTAAACATGAACCAATCAAGATGATTCTTCCTTCTAACGACGATGTCGTTGGCTATGATTCAATCATCTACGAAGCTTTCTTTGGTAAAGTTAGCGATGCACAAAGAAGTACATATATCGCAAAAGATAATAGAACAGTTTCATTCATTAACTTAATGGCAAACGTTCCAACAGATGCTACTAAGGTTACATTAGATGATGAAAAAGCTATTAGCGAAGCTTATGCTGCTTATAGTGCATTAAAACAAAATTTGACAGATGTTGGTTATACTCAAGCTGAAGCTGATCAATTAATATCAACATTATTAAATGCAAAAGAAGCATTAAGAGTTATTAAACTCGCTAACGCATCAGAAAAGATTAGAAATATTCAAGCTTCTATCGATGCATTAGATGGAACATTCACTCTTGATAAACTTAGTAGCTTACAAGAGTTAGCTAACAGCATCAATAGCTTATCAATCCTCGATAAAGACTTACTTGATTTGACAAAATATAACGCTATGGTCGAATCTTATAACGCTTACTTAAGTGGATTAAATACAGATATTGATAACGTTAATAAAGTTCATAATAACGCATATGCTTATGCAGTATTAGTTTCAGCTGTTGCTTTACTTGCAACAATCCCAGCAGCTGTATGCACCTTAGGTGCAAGAAAGTACAACTAGGAGGAAGTATTATGAAAAAGAACAAATTATTCTTATCAAGTTCACTCTTATTTGTTTCTTTACTTGCTGTTACTTCATGTAATGGTAATAAAAAAGATGCTCTTAAAGAATATACTGATAAAATAGATTCATCTATTGTAACAATTAGAAAAGCAACTATTGTTTCTTCAATAACTGAATCAAGTATATTAGTTTACGAAAAGAAAACTGAAATCGAAATTACATATGTCGATAACGAAGCTAATGGCTCAGTTTATTCCACAATTAAGAAGTTAGGTAACGATTTCAAATTAGTTACTTCAAACGAAAGAGATTCATTTAACGGATCTATAGTCGATGCTAAATTATTTAATTATAAAATCGATAAAGATACATTGAATTCTGGATATAAGATCACTGAGGGCGTTTTAGATGCTACAGTTAGCCAAACAAACGCTAAGGCTTTCTTAAATGTCTCAGATACTGATGTTAATGGTGATATTTCTTTCAATGCTGTTCTAAGCGAAGAAAAAATTACTAGCTTCAGAATTGCTTATAAAAATATATCAGGTAGGGATGTTTCTATTTCTGCCGAATACTTATATTAATAAAAGAAATATAAGAGAAAAAATGTAAACGTTTACATAAGCACTGAATGATGTTTTATTAAAAGAACCATGTAAAAATGTGTGATTTTAATTGACATCTTCAGTGCTTATATTTATATTAATATTAAATTGATCCTCATAGTGCGGGAAAGGAAGAACTGAGGCAATTACAAACAATATCATAAGAAAGAAAAATGTTTTTAAATAAGAGGTAAATATGAAAAAACACTTATCCATTTTAACTTTAGCTATGGTAAGTTTGCTCGTTGCTTCTTGTAATGGAAATGGGGGAAACACTTCATCCACCACAGTTTCTTCTACTCCAAATACAAGCTCTTCAAGCACATCAAGCTCAAGTACTCAAACGGTTAATGTTGCCATTTCAGGTCCTACATCTGTTAGATATGGTGGCACCATAAACCTACTCGCAACAGTAACTGGTTCAGCCAACACTGCTGTTATCTGGTCGACAGATAGTAATGTTGTTGCTGTTTCTGATGGTACAGTTATTGTTGTAAAAGAAGTAACGGTTGATACGACAGTTACAATTACAGCTACTTCTGTCGCTGATAACACCAAATCAGCATCTTATACCATCACAGTATTAGCTTCTGAAGCTCAACCAGAATTGACAGATGAAATGCTTTCATTATTAAAAGATGAAAAAATTGATTTTGCCGGTGAAAACCACATCGATATTTATGGAATTACATCGACATCCTTAGTTGGTACATCTGATATGTCAGTCCATACATATATGGAACACAACAGATGGGTTGCAGATTATACAGGCGATACAAATAGCGGTAGAATTTACTACGCAAATAAAGACGGTTATGCAAATAAAGTCCAAATTTCATTGATGAACTCCGAAGAATACGTCGCTTTGGAAGATGATTATGGCTTACCAATCACTTGGGAAAATTCAGGATTATATAATCCATTTATCAACATTAAAGTTTCTGATTTTACCTTTAATAGAGATACATGGATGTATGAGTACACAGGTAGCGATACAAATTTCTTAACTCGCGCTACATCTGCATTAACTCCATATGATTTTGAACCAAAGACATTATCTTTAGTTATTTCTGATGATGAAATCATCGCTATTCAATTAAAGAGTGATTATGACTATAGAATAGTTTCAGGCTATAGAGTAATTCAAACATTAACTTCTTCATTTAACTCTGGAGATTTAGTTAATATTCCAGCTCTTCCAACATATTCCTATGAAGAAGATGCACATGGATTACTTAAAAATGCATTAGAAAAGATGCATAGTTTAAGCAGTTACAAGACTAGATTAACAATGCAAGCTTACGATTATTCTACAGGCTCACAATCCATAACTGGTTATGAAGAAACTGTCACTCCAACAGAAATGTTCTATAAGCCTTTCACAGCTAAAGTTAGTCAAGGTGCATTAGATTATACTTATACTTCACCATTTGGTTATAGACAAATTGATGAAAATACATATAACTATTACACACCAAATAAAGACGGTTCATTTGAAGCTTTTAGATCATATAAAGGCAACGTAACAGATAAGGCACCATCTTTTGAATTTGATGCAGCTATCTTTAATCCAGGATACGCCTGGAATTCTAAAGAAAAAGAAGCTACTTACTCTGTATATGAAGATATGTGCTATGTTGCAAGTACTTTATATCAAGGATTCGGTAGCGATTATCCACTTTATGGTTTATATTCAACTAAAGGAAGTGTAAATGGAAACACAAACTATGTTCCACAAGTTACAGTTTCTAACGATGGATACATTACATATGCAACATTCTACTTCAATATGGGTATTATGTACGGCATAGTTGAATTAGAATTCTATGATTTTGATACAACTATACTTCCAGAAGAAGCTACAAGTATTCAATTTACACCAAAAGTCGTTCCAACAAGTTGGGCAGACGTCGACTTCTATTATTCAGCTGAAAACTTAGGTACAGATGATTCAACACTCCCTGGTGACGAAGCATTAACAAATGTCTTAGGCGCTGAAGTCTTAGATGTCTTACCTTTCTTCGACAATGTTTTGGGAGATACATTCGGTTTAGCTTTTAACACTTTATATAACGTTCCAGGAACAGGTGTTTATACTCCATGTTACCAAATTTATTATGATGTTGCAGTCGATGCAGATTATTCTCTTAATAAATCACTTGCAAAAGTTAAACAAGAATTAATTGATGAAGGATTTGTAAGAAATTCATATGGTGGCTACGATAAAGACGGTTATACGGTCTTACCAGTAGACTCGTCATTAGACTTATATATCTACGTATTTAAAACCCCTTCAAACATCAAATAAATAATCAATCAAATAAAAAGGAGAAAAAATCATGAAAAAATCAAAAATTTTAGCTGTTGCAGCTCTTGGTAGTTTAATTTTAACAGGCTGCGGTAACAATAATAACAACTCTAGCTCCACTAATACATCAAGTAGTACTGGTGGTAACTCTTCAACTACAACTCCAGTTAGTAGTTCTACAGTTGTAGAAACAATCGTTGTTTCAATCTCTGGCCCAAGTGAAATTGATACAGCTGCAACAAACCCACAAATTCAATTAGAAGTCTCTGTTACAGGTACTCAAAATACAGCAGTTACTTGGAGCTCAAATAGTACATTAGTTACAGTTGAAAACGGCTTAGTTACATATGTCGGTGAACCATTATCAATCGATATTACAGTAGGTATTACAGCTACTTCTGTCGCTAACACTGAAAAGTCAGCAACAAAGACAATTACACTTAAGAGAAAGAAGTCAGTTGGTCAAGTCGGTAAACTTACAAGTCAAATGTTAGAAGACTTAGGTAATGCTTCTATTACTGTTAACGGAACATTAACAGATCACTATAAAGATTTCACATCTCCAGGTCAACCAGAAACAACAAATAACTATGGTATGAAAGTTGAAATGGAACAAGACGCTTGGAAAGGAAGCTATTGGGTCACTAGAAATGGTGTTGAAGGAACACATAACGAAACTTCTTATTCAAAGGGCGAAACAGATGGCTTAGTTGATGCTAATGGCAAATCAGGACATGCTTTAGTCCAAAAATATATTGATAAAGATAACAAAGTTGCTTCTAAAGAAGATGTAAGCTACGCTGGTAACTACAACCTTTGGGAAGAAAACCACTTATGGAACCACATCGCTCAATTAGATGTTAACAAATTCAAACTTTCTGATGATGGCGATAAGTATGAATATACAATCGATCAAACATCCGAAACAGATTTATACTTAATGACATATCTTTCCTACTCATTAACTCCAATTCTTTCTGATACATTATTAGAACTTTCTATTACATGCGATAACGAAAAGATTACAAGTCTCAGCGCTTCTACAGAAGTTCTTTACTACGGCTCAAGCGATGGCACAGCTACAGATGCTGATAGTGCTTCATGGACAACTATCGATTTAACATTCGATAACATCGGAACAACAAAAGTCCCAGATATAACTCCATATGCTGCTACAGAATATACATCACTCTTACAAACAGCTATCGACAAGATGAAGGGGGTTAAAAACTACACATTCAAAGCTGTCGATACATCAACATATACTGCTTCCTCTGATGAAAGCTCATATATGAGAAATCAAGGTGTTGCTAATAAAAAGCTTCCAACATCTTCAGCTACAGGTAGTGCTGGCTTAGATGGTTATGTCACAGCTGATGCAATCCTCTTAAAGAGAACAATTGCCTATACATCCTATATGGACGATCCATATGGCATTGAATGGACAGGTTACAAAGATAATAAGGATGGTACATATGATTATTTCGCATACGATGCATCTAACCAAGCATTAGCTGGCAAAAGACAATATACAGGTGATATGTTTGATAGAATGCCACAATTCAATTTTGCTGCTGAAGTATTTGGTGAACCATCTATCAGTACAGTTGCTGGTGTTACATCTTATACATTTACACTAAGAGATTCTGCAATTAATAATCAAATTGCTCCACAAATCTCAGCTCACTCTAACGCTTCTAACTCTTCTGCTAATGTCGATACAAGCTTATCAATTACAGTCGATAGTGAAGGTAATCTCCTTAAGACAGTCTATCCATATGAATTAATTTCTGGTGCTTATGTCGGTTATATTACAACAACATATAGCAACGTTGGAACAACTGCACTTGACGATGACACGTTCGATAACTATAGACCAAGAGTTGTCGCTGCTGACTGGTCAGAATTTGACGGCGAATATGAAACTGCTTATAACAGTGGATATACAAACGCAACAGCAGATGTTGTCTTAAATAAAATGTTCGGTGATAAATCATCTTCATTCCCAATTCCACAAGACTTCAGAGATGTCTTCGGTGACAGTTTCTCACTCAAAGTTTCATTAGATTACAATTCTAATGGTAGAGCTAGTGTTTATTTCAACCTTTCTAGTGTCAACCTTGATTCTAACCACAGAATTACTGACTGGACAGAATTAATGGCTGCCTTTGGTGGAATTGTCTCTGCTAAGGGATATGAAAGATTATCAGGCGATAGATACGAAAAGGATACTCAAAGTAGTAAATATGCTTCATTTGCTAATGAAGATGCTGATATCCTCATTCGCTTTGAAAACTTAGGCTATCGTACAATTTATATGAACGCCTATAAGTTAAGTGAGTATTAATATTACTCTAGTAAATAATCATTAAAAATTAGTTTTGATTTGACCTAGGGTATCTAATTGTTACCTTAGGTCTTTATTTAATAAAAGGAAAGGGAAAAATTATGAGTAAAATCTCAAAAAGAAAATTGCTTGTTTATCCATTGACACTTGTAACTTTTGCTGCTGTTGTAACAGGTTGCAATAACAACAATGGACAAACATCATCCACCACACCATCTTCTTCTACTTCTACATCTTCTTCAACAGGACCTATATCGTCAACTAGCTCATCAGTTAGTTCTTCGACAAAAGAAGAAGTTGTCGTTACTATTGAAGGGGAAAACGTCGTTGCAAATAAACACCCATTAACTTTAACAGCAACTGTTAAAGGTGTTGACGACAAGAGCGTTACTTGGTCAACAACAAGTAACGATATTACAGTCGTCGATGGCGTTGTTACTACAAAAGGACCTATCTACGAAGAAACTGAAGCTTTAGTTAGAGCTACTTCAGTTGCTGATCCAACAGTTTATGTTGAAAAGAAAATTACTGTTGCTGCTTCTGAAATTGTTGTCACTGGCCCAGGTTCAACATTATTTAACATTAAAGATCGTAACGTTGAAGAATTTGATTTTAAGACATTGTTTAGCATTACGGTCGATGGTGATAGCGTTGATGTTACAGATGACGTCATCGATACAAGTGCTGTTAAAGCTGAAAAGGGTGTCTATGTTGTCAATGTTGACTATCACGGAGTTAAAGCACAAGCTATCGTTAATGTTGAAGAAACAATCTATAAAGTTGAAGCTTCACAAAAAACTGTCACTTTAAAGGCTATGGAAGTTGAAACATATGACTTTAAATCCCTTTTTAGTGTCACTATGGATGGAGAAGCAGTAGAAGTAACTGACGATATGGTTACTTCAAACGTTAAATCAGAAGTAGGTGATTATACTGTTACAGTTGAATACCATGGCGCTTCAGATACTATTGCAGTAAGTGTTATTGAAGATCACGAAATAGAAGTTTTAAAAGCATATCAAACTTATACACTTCCAGAAGGTGAAGTTGATGCTTTTGATGCTAGCAAGTTATTTACACTTGTAGTTGATGGTAAAGCAGTTCAAGTCACTCCAGAAATGGTTGTCAGCACTGTTCAAAAAACTCCAGGCGATTATACTGTTACATTAAGTTATAAGCAAGATAGTGCATCTATCTCTAGCGTTATTAACGTTAAAGTTGTCAGCAACGCTACAGTTGTTTTAAACGCTAAAGATGTCGTTATTTATCCAGATGAAGAACGAATTGATTTAAAGAGCTTATTTGAAATAAGTGTTGGTGGCGAACCTGTCACAGTTACTGATTCAATGGTTTCTGGTTTTATTGATTATAACAAGTTAGGTACAAATACAATTACACTTTCTTACACTTCTCAAGGTGTAGAAAAGACAGCAACAGCTACTGTTACAATTAAAACAGGTCTTAGAATCGAATACGCTTCAAGTAGCGTGATCGTTGTTAAAAAAGGAAGTGTCGATACTTCTAAATACAACTTTGCTAAAGACTTTGTCTTGATTTCTAACGGTCGTGAATATGAATTAGATTCAAAATATCTCGATACTGCAAGTGTCGATTTTGCCACAGCTGGCTCATATACAGTTACAGCTAAAGTTCCTTATACTGGTTCAAAAGTTGAAGGTGCTGCTGTCACTGAAGAAGTCACTCTTTCAATTACTTATGTCGTTAAAGAAAGTTTGGTTTCTATTAAAGTTGTTAATGAATCATTAGAAATTAGTGAAGCTTTAACAGCTCAACAAGTTAAAGATAACGTTGAAGTTAGATTAAATAACATTTATTGTGACTTGACAGAAGATCAATCTAAAGTAGCTAATAGAGTTTTCTATTATACATATGACGATAGTGCTGTTAAACTTGGTACTCCAGGAACATACAAAGTTTTAGTCTCCATTTATGTCGACGGAGTCGATGCCAATCCAACAGTTGTTTCTTTTGATGTAACTGTTCCAACAAAAGTTGTAGTTTCAGGAAAAGCTGTTACAGTATTTGAAGGAAGTGTCGTTGATCCAAAGTCGCTCTTCACTGTTAAAGATAATGGCGAAGATGTTAAAGTCACTTCTGATATGGTCAGTGGAATTGTCGATGTATTCACTCCTGGTGTCTATGGCGTTACCCTTGAATATAAAGGAGTCAGAAAGACAATTGATGTCATTGTTTTAGATAAAGAATTAGTCGGTACATATTCAACAGTATTAGTCGGTTCTTCAACTACTGAAGTTAACGATGACGATACCGAAACAACAACAACAGTTTTAACAACTGCTAAGTTAACTATCAATGCTGATATGAGTGGTAGCTTAACAAATAATAACACAACTACATCATTAGTACGATTAGAAGGTATTGACGGTGAGAGCGCTACTGTTACATTTGGATCAACAGATTATACTTTATCTTATGATGATGGAATATTATCTTTAATTCCTGTCAACGCTCAAAAGATGCAATATATCGATTCAATTCGTTATTATGTCATGACTAAAGAAAGCAAGTATGAAATCGTCGATAGACTCACAGTTAACTATGGTTCTAACACATTGATTAACTCTGGCTTCTCTAGCGCTTCATATACAATCGATGCTCTCAAAGTTAAAGATTTAAATACTAACGAAGTTAAATGGGTTGGTATGAAATCAGATTTAATTGAAAAGAAGAGCGCAGATTACTATTACTCTCACGATGTCGGAGAAATCACTTTATCAGCTGGCTATAAAGGTGAAGTTGGTGAAGTTGCAACTCTTACAATCAATGGATTTATGACAGAATTTACTGTCACTGGAGAAAAGATTGGTAATGTTAATAGATCTACAAGTATTCCAGAAAGAGAAAAAGATTATGTCGGTGATTACACAGGCAAAATTTATGGTAAAGATGCTAATGTTAAAATCAGTAGCATTAACGCTATTGAAGTCACTTGTGATGGAAAAAAAATTGCTGATTTAAGTATTTCTGCTGTTAATAGCTTAACTCACGGTGGTATTGATTATACTAACGATATTTATTATATTTACGATTCATCAAGCGACACATTTGCTTTAAAGATTAAGTTAAATGTCGAAGCTAAGACATTTGAAGTTTTAGCAAGAGATGGCTATGAAGGTAAATATCTCAATGCTGATGGCTCTTACGTCTTCTTAGATGGTTATGGCTATGGTGCATTTAAGGGCAGCAAGAGTGAATATGTCTCAAGAATTGATTTCACATATACAATTGAAAATGGAATGGTTAACGCCTCATTTATTAACGTTAAACCTTCATATCAATATGGTTCTTACGCTTCATTCTTTGTCGATAACTTTAGAAACAAAGTTGTTTTAGCAGATTCTGATGTTGCTTCCTTAGTTGGTAAGACTTATGAAACAGAAACAGTTGAACATGGTATTAAAGTTGATGTTTCTTCTTACACAATTAACATGGTTGAAAATGCCAGTGAAGCTCAAAGTGCTTTATTATCATACTTTACAATTGTTACTGCTGATGGTGAAGTTTCTGATAAATCAAGCTATGTCGATTATAGCTTAGTCGACTTCACTAAGAAGGGATTCTATCTCGTCACAGTTTCAGCTGAAATTGATGGCGTCACAGTTAGTAAGTACTATACATTTGAAGTTGTCTCTCCAGTTTATGAAGATAACGCTTTACTTGGTTCTTACACAGGTGCTAATAACTCATACTCAATGTCCATTGATAAGTTTGGTAATGGTACATTCAAATATAATTCATACACATACACAGGAAAAGTTGTCATTAATAGTGATTTAACATTTAGTATGGAAGTTACAAGAACTTCTGGTTCAGGCTCATATAGCATTACTGGTAGCTATCTTGCTAATGGTGCATTAGCTATCTCAGCTACAGGTGATAGAACAGTTACAAATATGTTATTCATGGGTGCAACTACTGATGGATATACAACAACTTACTCTGGCTATCAAAGAAAAAAGATTTTAAGAACAATTACTAAAGATGGCGTAACAACATATATTTATTCCACATCTTCTGACGAATATGCTGCAGGACAAATTGTCACTGTCGATGTAGCAAATGGTATTGCTCCAAATACAGTTGGTTCAGTATTTACCATTAAAGATAGTGCTGGTGAGGCTTTATTAACAGCTAAGATTACAAGCATAAGCAGTGACTGGAGTGGTTTGCAATTAGCTGGTAGTGAAGCTGGAAGTTATACAGTTGCTGACGGCAAGACAGCTACAATTGATGGCTTTGGTGAATCAAGTTCTAAACGTGGTGCAATTGTCTTTAGTGATGGAACAACATACGATTACTATAAACTTAATAACGCTCACATCGCTTTAACAACTTCTGGAAGTACAACTATTGTTGGCTATGCAGCTATTGATCAAACAACAAAAGAATTAACAGTTCTCAAGAATGACAAAGATGCATTAAAGGCTACTTATGGAACATTCTCATATTCATCAAGTGTCAGCACATCTTCTCACCAAGTTATATTAAACGAATACGGTGTTGGATCATATAAAGATAGCAATAGAACATATTATGGTTATGTTACTGGTAGCGATGCAGAAGGCTATGTCTTCCACGGTGAAACATATAGCACATCTTCATCTTCTACAATTTATAGAGTTGAGATTACAATGACAAAAGTAATTTCTAAAGTATTCAGCGCTTCTATTTCAGTCAATGGTGACACAGCTATTAAAGTTGATTTAAGTGCTGATAGTGGTGTTACAGTTTCATATATCGGTAGCAACTATAAAAACTACATCAAACGTATGATAGTTGGCGATGAAGTAGCTTACTTCTTATACACAACAAGTTCAGCTGCAGGTAGACAAGTTACTGTTACTGCCTTGAATGATATTGCATATGGTACAGCTGGTTGTATCTTTGAAGTCACAGATGGCGATGAAGTTATTATTGAAAAAGCTATGATTAATACCTATTCAACAACAAAGTGGGGATATATCTCTGCTAACTCATTAGCTGGTGACTATACAGTTGGTGATCAAACATTATCACTTGATGGATTTGCTGATTTTGAAGCTAATTCAACAGGTGTTGCAAAATTAGGCGATAAGACAGGTTCATATGTTGTCTATGAAGGAACAGTTATCTCTGTTACAATTGAAGATAACACAGTCTTATATAGATTAAATACATCTGCTAAGAGTGCATCAGCTCTTGAAAAAATCTATGATGGTTCTTTACTCGGAACATATGGACAAGCAACAACCTCATCTTCTACATATATATTATCGATTGATGAATATGGTGCTGTCTCTTATGGTACACCAAGTGGTAGTACAATTTATCGTGCTGTCTCTTCATCTATTTCAGGTGATTTACTTAATATCACATTAAAACAAGTTGGTAGTACATATACTAAGAGCTTAGTAATTGCATACGTCGCTCCAGGTGTCCTTACTGTCGTTGATGGAAGCAATAAGAACTTCTATGTTTCTAAAGATGCTACATTATCAGTATTTGCTAAAGTAAGTTCATCTGCAAATATTATCTATAAAGTCGTTAAGGCTGATGAAGTCTCATACTTATACGCTCCAACAGATAAGACAACAGTCGATGCAATTGCTACAGTTACAAAGACAATTGATTCTACAAAAGAAGTTGGAGAAGTCGGTGGTATCTTTAAACTTGTTGCTGGTGACACTGAAGTTGTCGCTAAGATAACATCAACTGGCACAATTGCCTTAGCTAACAATGCTGAACGTATTTCTATTACATATAATGGTGAAACATTATTTACTGATGGATTTACAACATCTGCAACAGCAAGAGGTAATGCAACATTAGCTAATAAGACATACACTTATTACTTCCATCCATCACTTACAAATACAGTTGTTTTATATGATGATGCAGGTACAATTGCTGATTACATTACAATTAATGGTGAAACATTCGAACACGCTACAGAATTCTTTACAGAAGAAGATAAGTTAAGCGGTGGTTCTTATGCACAAATCAGTTCTACAACTTCTCCATTAGTTATCGATAAGTATGGCTATATTACTTATAACAATAACTTCTTCGGTAAACTTGTCAGAACAGAAACTGGTTATACTGCTGAAACTTCATATAAGTACAATAATACAGTAAGAAAAGATAATCTTACAATCACAATGGCTTCTGAAGATGTCTTCTTAGTCAGTTGTGAAGGATATGATAGTGGTTATGGCTACTATACATTAAAGAGTGTCAAAGATGCTCAAAATTGTAATATGATTGGTAAGAGCTGGGCTAACTTACTTTACTGGGCAGTCGTCGATGGAAAAGTAACCTTCATGCTCGATAAATCTCGTATTTATGATGTCACATCTGCTACACCAGTTATCGTTAAAGTTAATGATGTTGCACTTACAGATAGAGGCTTAGTTGTCGGTGATACATTCACAGTTGAAGATTCTGAAGGTAACGTCTTATTTACTGCTACAGTTTCTCAACTTGGAAGTGGTTCTAGCGGCTATACATTAGCTTAATAACTAGCTATTATTCTAAGTACAATCCTAAAATATTAAACTCAGCTAAGGAAATTTACGTTCTCTAGCTGAGTTTTTTAATGCGATAAAAAACCTTAGTCACTTTTAATGACTAAGGTTAATAGTTTATGTTATTTTGTTTCTTGTTCGTTTTGAGTTTTTAATAAATCTCTAATATCTTTTAAGATACTATCGGTTGTTTCTGGCTTTGGTGCGTTAGCTCTAGCTTCTCTTGCTTCAGCAATCTTCTTTTCTTCCATAGCCTTAATTTCTTTTCTCTTATGACCTTCTTTACGAAGTTTAAGATATTCTTCGTTTGTATAGCCATCTGGATCTCTTCTTAATTTATTGCTTATATTCATTACTATTCTTAAGACGATGAATAAGCATAAAGTTACAAGAAGAAAATCGATAATAGCTTGTAAGAATGTACCGTAAGCGACAGCAGCTTCAGCTTTAATTACGTTGCCAGCCTCATCAGTTACTGCAGGGTGCATAACCCATTTTAAGTCTGCAACACTGGAGTTACCAATAGCACCAGCAAGTAGTGGCATGATAATGTCATTTACTAGGCTTGTCACAATTTTGGAAAAAGCATTACCTATAATGACACCAACGGCCATGTCAAGGATGTTTCCACGGGCTATAAAAGTCTTAAAATCTTTAAAAAATTTTTTCATGATAAATACCTCAACGATAATTATATTCATTAATAAAATACATTTCCATAATAAAATTAACTAAATTCAACAAAATTTAAACGTCATATGATACAATTAATATGTCATAAATATGTCTAAGGAAGGTAATATGAAATTTAAACGTTTATTAACTTTAGTTCTTGCAACATTTGTCTTAGCTTCTTGTGGTGGTAATTCGACCTCCAGTAGTTCAACATCAAGCAACAGTGGCTCAAGTACTAATATTTCATCTACTATTAGTAGTAACTCATCAGAAAGTACAACAAGTAGTAGCACAACAACTAATTCTACATCGAGTTCAATTAGTTCTAGCTCATCTAATAGCTCAAGTAGCAAACCATCATCTTCATCAAGTTTTATTGATGAAACCAATTATTATAGTGGTTTCAACTTTAATTTAACTGGTGTAGATATGCGTAAACAAGTTTACGAATTAATGAATAGAACTCATAAGGTTAAAACAAGCTACGATGAATTAAAACAAGCTATTCCACAAATTGAAGCAGTCCCAGGTAAAGCAAACACCATTTATATTTTCTATACCCATGAGGAATATTATTATGGCAGCGGTAACTCTATGAGCTTTAGTGGAAAAGTTAATAGAGAACATGCATGGCCTAACTCACGTGGTGCAGGTAAATCAGGACCAGGTTCAGATCCATACGTTATTAAACCAACATGGTCAGCTGATAACTCTTCTAGAGGAAATAAAGCTTATTCAGATCCAAATGAAGGTGGTTGGGCACCAGAAATGGATGAATACAAAGGTGATTCAGCCCGTGTTATTTTCTATGCCGCAGCTCACTACGGACCTGAATCAGGTTACAATTTAAAGCTTGCTGATAATACAAGCTTTGATAATCACACTATGGGTAAGTTATCGACTTTATTAAAGTGGAATATTGAACATCCAGTAAATGATTGGGAATTAATTCGTAATGATAACGGTCAAAAATATTTAGGTAATAGAAACCCATTCGTCGACCATCCTGAACTTGCTTGTCAAATTTGGGGTGATACAAACGAAGCAACAAGAAACGTTTGTAGCACTGCTCAACCTTCTGAACCAGTCGAAGCAACTGGAATTAATGCAAACGATATTACATTAGAAGTAGAAAGTGAAAAGAATACAAGCGTAACTGTTACTCCAAGTAACGCTAAAGACAAAACCGTTGTTTATAGCGGTTATGACAATTCTATTATTTCGATAACTGATGGTAAGGTTAAAGGACTTCAAGTTGGTAATACAACAGTAACAGTTTCACTTGCTAATAACGAATCTATAAAAACAACTTTCAAAGTTACAGTAACTGAAAAAGCAGCTGTTCCAGAACCACCAGTTGGTGATGGAACATTAACAATTGATTTGAAGTCTATTGGCGCTACTGAAGAATCTCTTCAAACAAATGTTACAGCAAATATTAATGGATTTAACTTTAAAGCTAATGATATTAAAGCTGTAAAAGGAAATATCTATTTCAAAGCTGAAACTGGATATATCTATAACGATTCGTCTCTAGGTAATATTTCAAAAATAGAATTAATTTATGGCACTGGTGGATCAAAATCAGCAAAACAAAGTGTTGTTATAGGAAGCTCAGTCTATGACACTAAACCTAGTGAATATACTCAAGTAATTTCTTCATCTGCAGCTGGAAATACTGGTGAAGTATTAGCTCCAGAAGGATCAAACAATGGATTCTTTAGAATTGATGTCTCGAATAAGAATTTACAAGTTTCATCAATAGTTATCCATTATTCAAATATGTAAAGCAAAATAAAGCTCTAATGTAGCCTTAATAATAAGGTGAACTTAGGGCTTTTTGTGTATAAAAAACAACTGAGAAATTACTCTCAGTTGCTTTGTGTGACCCCATAAGAATCAACAGAGTCTTTATTTATAAAACTTTTTAATACTATTGTTTCTCAACAATCTTTTTGTCTGCTTTGAATATAAATAGCTTTCTAGTAATATAATTCCAAATTAAGACTATTAGAGTTCTTATGATGAAAACTGCAGGGTAAGGAAGTTTTAATAAATCAAAGAATAAAGCTTCAAGTCCAATACCTATTAGTAATCCAACTGCACTTAATCCGACAAACAAAACGACACCTTTGATTGTTTTAGAGTTATTAACTCCTTCTTTATAAACCATGAAGACAGAGCAAATATAATTAACGATAACACCTGCAATAAATCCACATGTGACTGCAATAAGTGTGACAGCTGTTGAGTTTGTTAAGTTTTTTAAGATTCCAAATCTCATAAGTGAAACAGTTGAAAAGTCAAATAATGCAGCTATTACACCAACTAATCCGAACCTAATTAATTCCCAAATAATTTTTTTGGAATCTACTCTATCAAAATAGTAAAGCTTAAACATTAAATAAACATAGATTAAGGTAATAGCAGTACTAAAGAAGAATGTTGAACCTTTTCCAAAGTTTAAATGCACATAAAGAATTTGAGCTATTACTATATAAGCACACAATCCTAAAAACATTAATATTCCATATATAATAATGTTTTTAACTTTCATTTTGGCTGGTGTTGTTTCTTCACCTGGATGTAAGTAATAAAAAGCAAAGGAAGAAGCGCTTATTAATACAGCACCATAGATGAATGATTCAGCTAATAAATAAAAATTATATTTGTAGCTTAGCGCTGTTTTTATTTCATCAGGAGTCTTATAAAATAAAGAGCACATTGAAATAAGTGAGCATGCAAGTATAACTATTGAAACGTATAAAACTTCCATCAATAGTTTATTGTATTTAGTTATAAATTGTTTTAGTTTATTCATTTTCTACCTTCTATCTACTGACTTTAACTTTATGGTTTGATTCCTTTAGGCGGCACCAGTAATATATTTACTACTAGTTTTCCACTTTATAAGTAATTGAAACATACATAGAATATACAAAATTTTATCTAATGTAAATAAAACGACTAAGTTAATACTTAAAACTTATCTTTTTTTGCATATTATGTCTAATAAAAAAGCTTAGGAATAACCTAAGCTTATAAAAGATGCTTACTTATCTAATTTTTCACCACAAACTTGGCATGTGTCAACGTTTGGAGTGTTTGTTGCACCACATTTTGGGCAAACTTTGTTTTGTCTATTCATAGCAATACTATTATCGACAGCAATTGAACCTTTAGTAGCTTTTAAGGCACAACCAATCCATAAATAATAAATACCGAAAAGGATCAATCCTAATCCTAAGAAAGCTAAAATAAATCCAAATACGATTAAAACAACTGTCATGTCAGTAAAGCCGGAAATCAATAAGAATACACTTCCAACAGTTGAACATACACCAATTAAAAGACTGATAATACTAATTACAATAAGAGCGGTCTTATTTTTCTCAATTCTATTCATATTTTAGTTCCTTTCTTTAATCTAAAAAACAGATTAATAACATGAATATTGCAATTATTACTAAAACAATAATTACACAAAGTAATACTTTTAATGCTGAAACAGGAAGACCTTTTCCAACTTTACCAGTTTGTCCGTTCATATAAGTAGAGTATTTTTTCTTTTTATAAGAATAACTTACATAATAAATCGGTAATAGTTGATAGTTGTATTTTTCATCAGATCTAGATGTTTTAACATTTAAACACGTAACGCCTGAATAGTTATATTTGCTTAAAATTCCAGATTCAATTTTTCTAGCAATTTTTTTGTTAGCTAATTCATAACATTTAGAAATTGCATCGTTATAGTGCTCAACGTAATAACCCATGAGGAATTTGGCATCAAACTTACAGCTTTTATCTAAGTTATATGGAAGTAAACTTTCTAATTGAGAATCATTTAGTTGTGTAGATGATTCAATTAATAAGTTCATATAATCAAAATCAAAGTTGCCGTGAATAGGAAAAGATTCAGTAACTACTTTGGTACCATTTTTGGTTGATATAGTTTTTGTTCTTGTTAAGATACCATCGTAACTTGATTTTGTATTAGCATCGAAAGTAAAAGCAGGAATATATATTCCTTTTATTTCTTCTGCAGTAAATGCTTTTTTTAATCCCGATGGAACAAAGAACTTTTTCTTAATCCCAGCTTTGAACTTTTCAGCAGCGTCTTCTTTATCAATGACAAATGGAACTACATAATCTGGTTTAATACCAGGTAATTCATTTTCTTGAATTACATATTTACTTCCACAGTATGGACAAACTTGAGTAACAGCTAATCCTGTAGCAATTACACTTGCACCACAAGTTTGACAGTGAACTACCTTACTTTCCTTAGCCCATTCATCTGTTGAAACAGATTGATTGGTTAAATCTAAATCGTGTTTGTTATTTTCAAGAATTAATGGAAACTTAAATTCTGAACCACACGATACACACTTCATTCCTTGTGTTTTTGGGTCAAAGTATAACTCTGAACCGCACGAAGGACATTTAGAAGAAGTAGAATCTATTTCTTTTACGTCTTCCATTATAATTTTTCTCCACACTCAGGGCAGAATTTAGCATTGGCATCAACTTTTGCACCACAGTGTGAACAGAATTTGTTTTCAGGCATTTTAGTTCCACATTCAGGACAGAACTTAGCATTTGTAGCTACTTCTTTACCACATCCAGGACATTTTTTTGTTCCTTGGGCTGGTGCTGAAGTTTGTTTTGGTGTGTTTTGAGCAGAAGCTAAACCTTGGGCAAACATTTGTCCTATTCCTGCTCCAGCTCCAAGACCAACGCCTAAACCAGCCATATTGTTTCCATTAGGATTGTTGGCGGCATCTCTCATTGCGTTAGCAGCTTGATATTGGACATATGTTCCCATCTTGTCTTCCATAACGCCGAGCTTTGTTCTTTCGTCAAGAGCATCTTCGACTTCTTTTGGAAGAGAAATGTTTTCAATAACTAATGTTGTTAATTCTAAACCAAAGCGTTCAAATTCAGCTTGTGTTGCATTTAAAATTGCTTCTGAGAATTCTTTATAGTTAGCAGCTAAGTCTAATGCGGAAATTTTACTTTCAGCAACTGCATCTGAGAATCCTTGAACGATGCTTGGCTTCATTTGTTCAGCAACATCACCGGCTTTATAGACAGAGTTTGTACCGAACATTTGTTCCATAAATACTTTAGCATTATTAACTTTGAAGCTATATACACCAAAAGCTCTAATACGAACGTTACCAAAGTCAGCATCACGCATCATAATAGGGTTTTGTGTACCCCATTTTAAACCTGTGATTTGTTTTGTGTTAACATAGTAGACTTCAGCCTTGATTGGTGAATCAAATCCAGTAGGAAGGCTTAATAACTTTGTTAAGAATGGAATGTTTTCTGTTGATAATTTATATGTTCCTGGTGCAAAGACATCACAAATTTGACCTTTATGAACGAAAAGAGCAATTTGAGAAGGTCTAACTACAAGAGTAGAACTATTCATAATTTCTTCACGATCTTTTAGTTGGAATTTAGTGACGAGCACGTCTTTCGAATCGTCTTCAAATTCAATAACTTTTAAAAGTTGTTTTTTGAATAAACCCATAATAATATTCTCCTTTTTATAACTTCATTATATAGATTTATTAAAAAAAACACAATTGAAATTAAATCATGTTTAATAATATTTTTAAAAATAATTTCAATATGTTTATTTGTGCGCTTTTAACTGTAAAAAAATTGTCTTTTTGAGCAAAGAAAATCTATAAATTATAATTCTTATTTTTCTTTTTTATTGATGCTAAAATGTATTTTATTTAAAACTTTTTCTTTCTTCTTTTCAGTTATATATGCATCTGATGTTGATCCACCATAAACTGAGGTGCTTTCATATTCTGTTATAAAGGCGTTACTATCAATTGTTGGAACAATTGTTTTTAATAATTTTGCTTCTTTATAAATTAAAACGCAACGAACTATTTTTTTGGTTTCTTTAGAATAGCCACCTTCAACTGTATATATTGTACATGTATCTTTAAATTCTTCAGAAACTAATTTTTGAACTTCATCAACTTTGTCTGTCATTACATCAATAATATAGACAGTATTATATTTTCTGTAAATAGTTTTTATTGTAAGGGAAACAACTAAAGCAGCAAGAATACCGACCAAAAGCTTGCCCCAGCTTTGGAAAATAGCAAAACCGTGCAATATTGTTATTACATCTATAGTTAAGGTGGCAATATCTTGTTTAACATTAAGATATTTAACGCATGAAATTGATATTACATCACTTTCACCTGTTGAGCCTTTTCCCATAAAGCATAAAGAGGCACCAAATCCATTAATTACACCTCCAGCTAATCCAAAAAGAATTAGTTTTGCTGTAACATCACCTTCTTGATAATAAGTTAGTAATCCCCATTTTGTTACTAAATCTAATCTTAAAAATAAAGTCATAAATGCCGAATAACAAATTGTTCCAATCAATGTAGACATTGCAAACTTTTTACCTATTAAAAGCAGAGCGACAAACCAAAGTATTGTATTGATAATCCATAGAACTATATCTGTAATATTTTGATTAAAAATAGGATACATTAAATTTGATATCATCATAGCTACAGAAGTCATACCGCCTGTAACAATGTCGAAAGGTACAATAAAAACTGCGTTTGCTAATGCTACTAAACAGCTACCGATAACAATTAAAATAATATTTAAAATTTTTTCGGGCGTTTTGATCTTTTCTATTTTTTCATAGTTATTCTCCTAAAGATTTTGACCTAGGCATTTCTAAAGTTATAATACATTTTTTTAAAATAAAAATATATAATCAAATAAAAAAATAGAGCAAAAGCTCTATCTATAAGAGAGAAAACAGTGAATCCACCAAAATTTACCAGTGTATTTTTTGTAGTCGTCCATGCCTTCTACTTTAATATACTTTCCAAGTGATTCAATTATTTTTTTGCCTGCCTCTGATTTCCAATTTCTTCTTGGTGAACAAAAGACAATTGGTCCATATATAGTTTCACATTGCAACCATAAATTGGCATTGCCGATTCCGAATACAGCTTTTTTAAAGTCTTTAAAATAAATTTCATAATTAAGCGTTTTTTCTTTGTTTGGTGTGCATATCATTTTATCATCTAAGACTTTGACTTTATAACCACTCCATAGTCTTCCAGGCAATATATTGTTTTCTTCGCCTAATACTAAAATAAATTCATCCATTTTATTTTCCTCACTTAATGTACTGTAAAAATTATTACACAAATAAGGAAAAAAAACAAACTTTTTATTTTTTTGATTCCAAAGTATCAAAGTGTTTTATAACAATAACTATCAAATATAATAGATCAATTAAAATTAATAAAGTTCCTGTGAAATAAAAAGGAATTTCACATTGAAATTGTAAAACGATACTTATAATTAATCCGATAATTGTAATTACAAATGCACCTATTATTTGATCTCTATTCTTATCTTTCATAAAACAAGTCCTTCTTAATATATTTTTATAAGTTAGATTTGACTAACCAAGAAATATTATAGTTTCTCCCCCATTTTGTGAAGAAAAAATTAAATTATATTTTATAAATTGATTGTTGTTATGTAATTGTTCTTAATATTAAAAATCATTTCAAAGTTTTATCAATTGTTTAGTAATACATAAAAGTTCAAAATTCTAAACAGTAGAAGTTATACTTCTATAAAAATAAAAAAGTTTGACGCATTTTACTGCATCAAACCTATTGTATCTTTAATGGCGGAGCAAAAGGGATTCGAACCCTTGCTAGGGTGGGCCCTACTGCTGGTTTTCGAAACCAGTCTCTTCAGCCAACTTGAGTATTGCTCCAACTTTTGCGATTATATCAAAAAATATCACTTTTGTACATATCTATAAATGTTATATAATAATCATTGTTAACAGAAAGAATAGTATATGAAAACATTATTTTCACTTCAATTAAATAGAATAGATAAAATTTTTCTCCTTATTATGGGTGTATTACTTATAATAGGTGTTTTTACTTTGATCTTAATGATTGCAAATCGTGGACATGGAAAAGTAATTTTAAAGCGTCACATTAAAAAATATGAATACAATGTTAGATTTTATTCTTTTGATTATTCAGCAAACTTAATCTCTTATTTTGACCGTAAAGATATTAAAAGAAAGATTACTCAATCTATCGATTATTTTTACAAGCAATTTCCAAGCGATGACGTTGAAAACGTTAAAAATTGGTTAGCAAACAACATCAATGATTCTGATAAAGCTAGCGAATATCTTGAAACTAAGGTTTATTTACGTAGAAACAAAGAAATCGCTTCTTCATTATTCGAACTTACTTCTATAAACAGAACAAAAAAGATCGTTCACTTTGAAAGTCATCTTTTACCATATCTTTCTTATCAAACAAAAAAGAAAAAGAAGAATAGAAATTATATTAAGACTTTGCCTGAAATTCTCGTCCATTCTGAAAAGCATAGACTTAATGGTAAAGGTGGTATTATTTTGATTAAACTTTTCTCAGCTCACTCATATGAACTTGATGAAAAAACAATCAACCCAATAATGATTCAACTTGTAAACTATGTTGCTCAAATTCTCAACGAAAACAGATTCTTAATTAATCTTACCAATTTTGAAATTGCTGTTGTTGATTATGCTCTTTCAAGTCGAGCCGCTATTGTCGGTTTAGCTAATAGAATTAAACAATTAACTGATACGTTCCTAACAATTAACTCGTTATCAGACAATTATGAACTTTATGCTGGATTAGTTCTTAACGAAAATCTTATGGATTTAAAATCTATGATTGGTCATGCTAGAGACATGGCAATATTAGCAGAACAAAAAGAAGAAATAGGTTTTGAATTATATGATTCTAATAAAGACTACGCTTCTATGGTTAGCTCTGTGGGATATAGAGATATTGTCACTTTAATTCATAACAAAACATTTAGATTCTATTTTACACCTATAATTAATGCTGACAAGTTAGATATCATAGCTTATAAGCTTACAATAGATCCATATGGAACTAATTTTGAAAATATTAATGAAATATTTGAAACAGCAAACGAACTAAGGTTGTTGCATCCTATTTTAAAAACAACAGCTTTAGGTGCAATAAATCAAATAGGTAAATTAAATGAGACAGTTAAAATAATGTTTACTGCTCAAATTAACTACATTAATGATTATTTGAGATTGTTTATAAATGAGTATGAGAATATCTCTCCTGTTGTTTGTTTCCATGAAGATGATTTAGTAACTTATAATGATGAGTACGATGATTTAGCTGAAAAGCTTGTAGATATTATTGATAAGAAACTGAGTGTCGCATTAATAATAGACAACGAGTTATCTGAGTTAAATGAAGACGTTTTATCTAAATTTGACTATTTCTTAACATCAAAGAAATTGTCTGAAGAATTAACTTTAGACAATAGAACATCTATCACCCTTAGAACGTTAATAGACCAATATTCTGTCTATAAAGGAGATTTTATTGTTCAACAAATCTCTTCTATCGATAACTTGGAAATAGCATTGAGATTAGGTGTTAAAAACTTCTCGTGTCCAGCTATATTAGATGCAAGTTCAACACTCGAAAAACTTGACGAAGATACAAAAGAAAAAATTGAAAAAATAAAGAGCTAAAATAATGTGAAGCTAGATTAAATATATAACTAAATCTAGCTTCATTTTTATTAAACTTAATTATTCAATATGGTATAATACATTGGCTAAATAAAGGAGATATTATAAAAAATGAGTCAAATGAAAAAAAACAATGCCATTACTCCTAGAGAGCAAGACATGGGCAAATGGTATACTGATGTTTGCCTTAAAGCAGAATTAATGGATTATTCTAGAGCAAAAGGATTTATTATATATCGACCTTATGGATATGCTATTTGGGAAAATATACAAGCTTGGCTTGATAAAGAATTTAAAAAGACAGGGCACCAAAATGTCTATATGCCATGCTTAATTCCAGAATCACTTTTAAATTTAGAAAAAGAGCACGTTAATGGCTTTGCACCTGAATGTGCTATAGTTACAATTGGCGGACAAAATAACTTAGATGAAAGACTTTTTGTTAGACCTACATCTGAAGTTTTATTTTGTGATCACTTTAAAGATATTTTAAATTCTTATCGTGATTTACCAATCAAATACAATCAATGGTGTAGTGTTGTAAGATGGGAAAAGACAACTAGACCTTTCTTACGTGGTAAGGAATTCTTATGGCAAGAAGGTCATACTTTACATAGAACAGAGGAAGAAGCTCGTCAAGAAGCTTTGGATATGTTACATGTCTATAACAGAATGGGTAAAGAACTTTTAGCTTTCCCATTTACAATGGGCAGAAAAACTGATAGAGAAAAGTTTGCTGGTGCTGAAGAGACATATTCTATTGAAGCTTTAATGCCAGATGGTCAAGCATTGCAATCAGGAACTACTCACTACTTTGGTACAGGTTTCTGCTCTAAGTTTGGCGTTAAATTCTTAAATGAAAACAATGAATATGTTTATCCACATCAAACATCTTTTGGAGCTTCTACAAGATTAATCGGTTCAATTATTATGGAACATGGTGATGATAATGGTTTAGTTTTACCACCTTATGTCGCACCAATTCAAGTTGTTATTATTCCAGTCAGAGCTCACGAAAATCCAGAAGTTGCTAAAGTTGCTGAGAACATTAAAAATGAATTAATCGAAAAAGGCATTAAAGTTAAATTAGATGATTCTGATAGAACACCTGGTTGGAAGTTCTCTGAATATGAAATGAAGGGTGTACCTTTAAGAATTGAAGTTGGTCCAAGAGACTTAGCTAATAATCAAATTACTGTTACAAGAAGATTTGATGGAGTTAAACAAGCTTGGCCTTTAGAAAATATCGCTGAAAAGTGCTATGAAGAATTTAAATTAATTAACGAAGGTATGTACGAAAAGGCACAAAAATATTTAGAAAGTCACGTTACTGAAGTTCATACATATGAAGAATTAAAAGATGTCATTGAAGGTGGTAAAGGTTACGCCAAGATGATGTGGTGTGGTGATGAAGAATGCGAAGTTGCTATTAAAGATAGACTTAACGCTTCAAGCCGTTGCATGCCATTTGATCAAAAACCATTTGATGATACATGCCCAATTTGTGGTAAAAAAGCAAAGAAAGTTGTTTTATTTGCTAGAGCATATTAATTAAGAGGTGTTGTTATGTTTGATAAAAACAGACTTACAAAATTACGTGAAGAAATGAAAAAGAATGGGGATAAATCATATATTATTTTGACAGGTGATCCACATTCTTCTGAATACGTTGCTAGTAAATTTATTGCTGAAAGATTTTATTTTTCACCATTTACTGGTAGCGATGGCTCTTTAGTAGTCACATTAGATGGAGCTTATTTATTTACTGATGGAAGATATTTTATCCAAGCAGAAAAAGAATTAGCTGATTCAAGTGTTACTTTGATGAAAATGGGTACAAAAGGTTGCCCAACAATTGCTGAGTTTATCGCCCAAAACGATTTATATCCAACAGCAGGTAATTTATTCTATATGCCTGAAGGTTTCTATGAAGGCGTTGCTAAAAACGGTATTGTCAACGATAGAGACTACTCTTATCTTGTTGAAAATAAGCCTGAATTATCCAAAGACAAAGTATTTGCATTAGATGAAAAATTATTTACTTTGAGCTTCAAAGAAAAAGTTGCAAAAGTTGCTAGTGAAATTGAGAATAAAGGCGCTGATAGCATTATAATTACAACTTTAGATGATATAGCTTATATCTTAAATTGGCGTGGTAATGATATTGAATGCACTCCAGTTTTCTACTCTTTCTTATATATTAATAAAAATAATGAAGTTCATCTCTTCATTGATAAAGATAAGTTAAGCGATGTAGATTATTCAAATATTCATGTTCATGAATATGATGATGTAGTCGATTTCATTAAAGAGAAGACTAATGAAATTATCTTAGTTGATAAAACAAAAATTAACGCTAAATTATATAATCTTATTGCTAAACCACTCAATGGAAAAAGCCCAAGCTATTTAATGAAAGCAGTCAAAGGCCCAGTTGAAATTGAGAATATTAAAAGAATTCACGAACTTGATGGTGTAGCAATGCTTAAGTTCTACGACTTCTTATATACAAATTTAGGTAAAAATTTATCTGAATATGAATATGCTGAAGAATTAGAGAAATATCGTAGACAGTCAAAAGATTGCTTCGAATTATCATTCGAAACTATTGCTGCAGTCGGTGAAAATGCTGCACAAATGCACTATGGACCTACTAAAGATAAGTCATCTATTGTTACACTTAATGACAACGTTCTCTTAGTTGACTCTGGTGGTCAATATTTTGGTGGAACAACAGATATAACAAGAACATTCCTCCTTAAAGAACCTGATGCTGAATTAAGACGTGACTATACGTTAACATTAAAGAGTGTTATTAATTTGACGACCTCAATTTTTATGGATGGTTGTGCTGGTACAGCAATCGATATCAAAGCCCGTGAAATTATGTGGAGACTTGGTATGGATTATAAGTGTGGCACAGGTCATGGCGTTGGTTATATTTTAGGTGTACATGAAGGACCTAATGGATTTAGATATAAGCATGTACCTGAAAGAGATGATGGATCTAAACTAGAACCTGGAATGATAACAACTATCGAACCTGGAGTTTATAAAGCTTCAAAATACGGTATTAGAATTGAAAATGAATTATTAACAGTACCAGCTTTTGAAACCGAAGATGGAGTTTTCTATAAGTTTGAAACTGTAACTTATTGCCCAATAGAAACTAAATACTTGGATTTAGGTTTATTAAGCGATGATGAAATTTCATGGATAAATAATTACCACCAAATGGTATATGAAAAGTTGTCTAAGAGAATTCAAGGTAATGAAAGATTGCTTGCTTTATTAAAGATGCTTACAAAAGCTGTCGAAAGATAAAAATGAATCACATAGTTTTATTTGAACCTGAAAAGCCGGCAAACGTAGGTAATATTATTAGAACTTGCATGTGTTTAGGTGCTGATTTAGTAGTTGTTGGTTATACTTCGTTTGATATATCTGATAAATCCTTAAAAAGAGCTGGTATGGATTATTTATCAGGAGTTAATATTACAAAATATGATACTTTTGATGAGTTTTTCGCTAATACAAGTGGCGAGTATCGATTTGTAACTAGATATTCTAAAAAAGTATATTCTGAATTTGATTTAAGTGATAATAATAAAGACTATTATTTGTTGTTTGGAAGAGAATCGACAGGTTTACCACACGATTTACTTAGAAAAAATTTTGAAAAAACAATGAGAATACCAATGGTGGCTAATGCAAGAAGCTTAAACTTGGCAAATTCTGTTGCTATTGTTTTATCTGAAGCCATAAGACAACAAGGATTTAATAATTTAGCTACAAGCGAACAAATTAAAGGCGAAGATTTCTTATTTGAGGAAGATAAAAAGAGCTAGATTTTTTGCTTCCTTCTCATAAAGATGAATTATGAGAAACAGAAGCAATCTGGCGGGAAGGACGAACAGCCGAAACTGTTCGTCCTTTTCGTTTTGCGAAAGACTTTGTGAGTCTGAATAACTTGCTCAGAGCCGTTCGGCTTTCTGTTCATGCTACGCCCGGATCGGTAAAATCGGTTTCTGATGTGCATCCGGAAATTCCGCTGTTTTTGCGGAGATGGCTTTGTCCCTGCAATGATCGACTCTTTCCGATTCACTGTCCGGCATGGATCCGATGTGCGTGAAGTAAATGTCGATCCGTTGCTCACCCTCGTTTTTCTTTCGTGACGGGCGCTCGTGAATCACTATTTTGCTGATGAATGTCCGCAGGATCTCGGGTGTCAGCTCCAGTATATCCGTATACTTGCGTGCGAGCGCCACGAACCTTTCCACATTGATTGCAGTGGACTTAAGCTGTTCAATTTCGGCTTTGAGTTGTTCCAAGCGTTCGACAGTCGTTTTTTGTTCGGCGTTATGGCCATCTGACAGAATCCGGAACTGCTCATTTGTAACTTTACCAAGTACATTGTCCTCATACAGTCGTTTGAACAGCAGGTTCAGCTCCTCGTTTCTCTTTATCAGCTTACCTTGTTCGGATAATTTTGCATTCAGCTCCTTCCGGTTTTCGGAGGAGCTTTTTTGACTGATGAAACGAACAAATTCTGCCGTGCGTTTTCGTAAATGATTTTTCGTTGTTTCATAAGTAACATTTCTGCAAATTGCGATAGTTTTGTTTAATAAAAGAGCCCAAAGCTCTGATCTTCCTCCTGCGTACTGTACGTGGAATATTGAAGCAGTGCTTTGGGTTCAACCTTGATGCCGAGCATTTCCAACTCCATGACGGTCAGCTTATCGATTTGATAATCTTCGACAGGAGGAGTGAAGCGCCCTTGCCATGGCTGTCGCAGTCTGAATGATTTTTGTGTTGGAAGGTGCATATGACAGGCAGACCAGAATGTGATCATTGTTATTTGCAAATCTTTCTCCCATTTGACTAATCCGTGTCTCCTTCGGCTTTTATTTTTTATTACATCATATTTTTTAAATAAAATCTACTTAAAACAGCTTTTATAATTATTTAATGTCTCAGTCAACTCCCTATCTTCTTCATCAAATATAACAACTGCGATTTTTTTATGTTTTTCTTTGAAAATTTCAATCTCGGAAATCATACTTTCGTAGTTTTCCGTATCAAAAAAGTTTAAGCGGACTGCATTGTTCTTCTTGTTCTTTTTCAATTGCTTTCCTGTTTTCCTCCAAGAAAGCATCGAGCCTTTTCATAATGAAAAAGCCGAAAACTATAACTGCTGTTACTGCGATAATAACAATCACATCTTTCATAAGGTCACCTTCTTTTAAGGCGGTTAAATATCAAAACACTTTCGCAATGCCTTATAACCTCCGAGCACCAAAAGCGTTTCCTCTTCGGAAAGGACTGTGTCGGCGGTAACAACCGCATTGATTTTTCCGTTTTTCTTTGTGGCAATGATGTTTACATTGTATTTTCTGCGAATATCTATCTCTGCAATTGATTTTCCTACCCATGCCTGCGGAACGGACACTTCAAAAATCGAACAGGAATCTCCGAGTTCTATATAATCGAGAATATGGTCGGATGTATATCGGATTGCAGCCCATGTGGCAAGTTGCTTTTCAGGGTAGATAATTTCGTCCGCGCCGTTACGCAGAAGAAATTTCGCCTGTACATCCTGTTCGGCACGAGACACAACCTTTTGCGCTCCCAATTCCTTTAATAAGCAGGTCGTTTCAAGCGAACTCTGGAAATTCCCACTGATTGTTACGATACAAACATCATAATTTTTTATACCGAGAGATTTCAGCAACGCTTCGTTTGTGCTGTCGCCGATTTGTCCGTCAGTCACATAAGGCATAGCGTCGTTGACTCTTTCTTCGTTTTCGTCTACCGCCATGACTTCGTGTCCTAATTCGTGTAATTTCATTGCGATGTATTTCCCGAAACGTCCGAGACCTATCAATAAAACAGATTTCTTTTTCATATATAAAACCTCCTTAACCGACTGCAATCGTATCCGTCGGCAACTTTGCCGCTTGCTTTTTATGTGTGCCGAAAGCGGCATATATCAGCGTCAATCCGCCGACACGTCCGAAAAACATAGATGATATCAAAATCAATTTGGACGCAATTCCGAGTGTCGGAGTAATGCCGAGTGTCAGTCCTACCGTGCCGACGGCGGAAGCGGTTTCGTAAAGGCAGGACGTAATAGGCAAATTTTCAATCGCGCTTATAGCCATTCCGCCAACCAAAAACAGAGTTATGTACATCAAAAATACTGCCGAAGCTGTTTTTACGGTTTCATCATCAATCCGACGTTTCATAACTTCGGCGTTGCCTTTTTTTCTAAATACGGAAAAAGCAGAAGAAAACAGAACCGCTATCGTTGTCGTTTTCATACCGCCTGCAGTTGAACCCGGTGAACCGCCTATCAACATAAGAATAATCATCAAGTATAATCCCGTATCGCTGATTGCGGTAAGATTTATCGTGTTAAAGCCTGCCGTTCTCGGCGTTACGGATTGAAATAAAGACGCAAGTATGCGCTCTGTGACAGGTAAATCGCCACATTCAAAAAAGAAGAAATAAACAGCGGGTAAAACAATCAGCACAGCCGTAACAATCAAAACAAGTTTGCTCTGCGTGCGATATTCTCTTATTCGCCACTTGTGTTTGTAAATGTCTTCCCATACAAGGAAACCGATACCACCGACAATGATTAACAGCATAATCGTAATATTGATAACCGGTTGTCCGGAGTAGTGAGTCAAAGAAGTAAATTCGCCGTTTTTGGTTCCCATAATATCGAATCCGGCATTGCAAAATGCAGACACGGAGTGAAAAACAGCCATCCATATACCTTCTGCGCCGTAATCCTTGCAAAACACAGGGAGCATAATCAGTGCACCGATTATTTCAATCAAAAAGGTCCCCTTGATTATAAATCCGGTCAACCGAACGATTCCGCTCACGTTCGGCGCGGAAATTGCGTTTTTCATTGCTTCGCGGCTGAACAGCCCGATTTTTTTACCGGAAGCAACGGCAAGTGAAACTGCAATTGTTACAACGCCCATACCGCCGATTTGAATTAACAACAATATAATGATTTGCCCGAATATCGTCCAGTGCGTTGCGGTATCGAACACAATAAGTCCCGTTACGCATACGGCAGACGTCGAAGTGAAAAGCGCGTCTATAAAAGAAGTCCATTCATGCGATTTTGAAGAAATCGGCAGAGTTAATATCAAAGCGCCGAGTAATATGACCCCTGCAAACCCTAGCAGTATTATTTGAAACGAAGATAGTTTTCTTTTCAGTATTTTCATTCAAAATACCTCGATTTCATTTATCGGTATTATATTACCACATTTCCCATAAAGATGGCATTAGATTTTTTACGAATGGTGTTAAGATTTTATAAAGAACGAACCTTAAATATCGGTTCCCCGTTTTTATGCGCGGTAACGCTTCTGATAGACTGCAAACAGAAAACAGCCCCAGACTGTAAAAAGTCTCGTGGCTGTATAAACATCTCTGCAATTTCCTTAGTTGTGCACTCTCAATCGGCAAATTTGGATGGATGCTTAAAAACATCCTTATGAGAATCTGCGCTAGTCTAGCTCTTTTTTGAACAGTTCAATTGATTCTTCACGTATTTTTTTAATTGTATAAGTGTTATATTCTAAGATATTAACTAAACCTGTTTTATCTTTATTTTTCTTAACAAATCTTTTTTCAGTATACATTACATCTCCATCTTTTTGATGTGAGAGATAAAGTGCAAGTTCACAGGCAATAGTTCTTATATTGTTGTCATCTTGACCATTTAGAATTACTACGTGCGATCCTGGATGATCCTTTACGTGGAAGAATAGGGAATTACTTCGTGCTATTTCAAAGGTCAAAGTTTCATTTTGTAAGTCGTTTAAACCAAATCCTATTTTGGCATTGCCTATATTTAAATAGTGTGGCTCATAGCTCTTTTTCTTGATGCTTTTTTGTTTCTTTCCAGCTTTTTGAGACTTTCCTTTAAGATATCCATTGATAACTAATTCTTCTTTAAGTTCCATTAAGTCTCTTGCCGATCCGTTTTCAATATCAAGTCTTTTCTTTTCTAAATATGTAATTTCATATTTTGTTTTATTTATTAATTCAGCTAGTGTAGTTATAGCTTGCTTAGCTTTACGATATTTTTTGAAATATCTATTAGCGTTTTCGACTAAGGTTAATTTGTTATCTAACGATATAGTGGTGCCTTCTACTTCTATTTCTTTCATGCCTTGAACATAATCAGCTTGAGCCATATATAAAAGTTGACCATAGTCGACGTATTTGAGATTTTTTTGTGCATCAGAATAATCTTTTTCAAGGTTATTCATCTTTTTATTAGCTATACGCAAAGACTTATTAATTGTGTCTATAAGTTCTTTGTCTTTAAGTATTCTAGCTTGTTTTCTTTGGTCTGAGACATAGTGAGAGTATATATTGTTAATATCTATTTTTTGAGCGTTAGCATTGTCAAAACTTAAAGGCTCAATCTTTTCGTTTATTAAATATAGTGATTTGGAATTAATTAGATCATCTAAGGCTTTTTCAAATCCTACTTTATTAGCGTATTGTTCAAAATGTTTATAGGTAGCTCTAGATAATAATGGTTTAATTTCTTCTAATGATTTTAAATTGCTATTAACTTCTGTTCTTAATGGTGGATAGGAGTATTTAAGTCCTCGACCATTATAACCTTTAAGGCTTAAGTCACCTCGATCTTTAAAAGCTGACACTACTTTGCCATATGGATAGCTGACAAGATAGGCGTTTGGATGCATTGGAAAAAGTTCAATAATCAAATCGAATCCAGTATCTGTAACATCAATTCCAACATCTTTAACTTCACTAGATATGGTGATAACTCTTTCTCCAGGAGCTTTTTTAATATTTCTTATTCTTGTTCCTTGAAGTTTTCTTAGTGAGTTTAAAAAAGGCGAGTTATCGTTGATTTTGGTAAATTTATCAAATGAGTATACTATAAATGGATTCTCACCATCTAAAGCAATGATAAGTGTACCTCTGCCTTTGTTTTCAGCGTTATTTCCACTATGATAAGGTATAGCTATATGTGTGTAATTTAAAGCGTATGGTCTTTCTAAGAAAGCTCCATCGAGTTCGCTTAATAGCTGTGATTGAATAGTTTTTAAAGTTGTATTATCTAGTGCCATAGTTTATTTATTATAGCATCAAAAAAGAATTGGAGTTATATCTTTTTAGCTATATTATTTAATAATAGGCAATAAATACTGCATTATTTTACTTTTGCTTTTTTTTTTTATAAATAAATTATTTTTTTGCTTTACCTTAAAACGTAAAAGCACTATAATCTATATACTTATAAACTTATAAACAAAAAAATATACAAAAGGGAGAAATTCATGAAACGTGGTCTTTTAATCATTATGAGTGGTCCTAGCGGAGTTGGTAAAGGCACTGTTAGACGCTTAGTTATGGCAGATAAATCATTGAATCTTGCATATTCTGTATCTATGACAACTAGACCAAGACGTGAACATGAAACTCCTGGAGTAGATTATTTTTACGTTACTAAAGAAGAGTTCCAAAAAACTTTGGATGAAGATGGCTTTTTAGAACATGCACAATTTGTTGGAAACTATTATGGTACTCCAAAAGCTTATGTTGAAAAGCTTAGAAACGAAGGTAAAAACGTTTTGCTTGAAATCGAAGTAGAAGGTGCTAAACAAGTTATTTCTAAATGTCATGGGTCAGATGTCGTAACAATTTTCCTCATTCCACCATCAATGGAAGACCTTGAACAAAGAATTCGTAAAAGAGGAACAGAAAGCGAAGAAGTCATTCAACAAAGACTCGCTAAAGCTCAACGCGAATTAGAACTTAAATATGCATATGATTATCCAGTAATTAACGATACTGTTAAAAGCGCTGCTGATCAAATAAGAAAGATTATAAGAGATAAAATTAAATATTTGGGATTAAATCAAAATAATAAATCTAAAGGAGAATAATTTTGTTTTATTTGTTAAAAGTACTAATAGAAAGACAGATTCACACTTTGGATCGTCCTTTTTCGTATGCATGTTTAACAGAACTTAATCCTAAAAAAGGTGAAAGAGTAATCGTCAGTTTTAATAAAAAACAAACTATAGGTTTTATAATTGATGATCCAGAACTAATTCAACAAGATATAAAAGAGTTTAACAAAGGTAAAACTTTCGAAACTTTATTTATTGATAAGTTAATAGATAATTCACCAGTTTTGACTGATGAAATGTTTGAATTAGCAGATAAAGTTGCTAAGTATTATCATTCAACGTTAATTTCTATATATAAAACGATGCTTCCTCCATCATTAAAACCAGCATCAAGTTTTAAAAACAAACCAAAAGAAGCTTTTGTAAAAATGATTACTTTTAAAAAGGATGATGATGGATCTTTATCGAAATTAGAGTTGAAGGCTTTAAATAAGATAAAAGAAAAAGGTTCTGTTAAGTTTACTGGCTTTGGAATGAAAAAGACTGTGGCTGTTTTATTAGCAAAAGGCTTTATTGAAATTGTTGATGTTAAGGTTAATAGATTAGCAGAGTATGAAAAGAAAGAATATGTAGAAAAGAAATTAAGCGAGGAGCAACTTAACGCTTATAACACTATAGTTTCTAAAGATAAAAAAGTATTTTTATTAGAAGGTGTTACTGGATCTGGTAAAACGGAAGTATTCTTTAAATTAACTGAATATTATCGTTCTATTGGAAAAGGTGTTTTGATTCTAGAGCCTGAAATTGCTTTAACTTCTCGATTAGTAACTATTTTTAAGAGTAAATTTAAAGATGACGTTGCAGTTATTCATAGTGGAGAGACAGCTGCTAATTTATACGATGAACATTTAAGAATAGCTAGCGGTAAAGCTAATATTGTTATTGGGGCACGTAGTGCGATATTTGCTCCGGTTAACAATTTAGGTTTGATTATATTAGATGAAGAGCATGTAGGAAGTTATAAGCAAGAAAATGAACCATATTTTCACGCTCGTACTGTAGCAATAATGAGAAGTGAAATGTTAGGCGCTAAGTTAGTTTTAGCTAGTGCTACTCCTTCACTTGAAACAAAAGCTAGGGCTGAAAAGAAAGTCTATGAACAGCTTTATTTAACAAAAAGATTTACAGGATACGCATTACCAAAAGTCGAGATAATTGATATGGCTAATATTAAAAATCTCGATACAGATTCTATTATTATTTCTATACCTTTAAGAAAAGCAATAGCTGAGACAATCGCTAAAAATAAGCAGGCAATACTATTTATAAATAGAAGAGGATATGCTCCAGTATATTCATGTCGTAAGTGTGGAAAAATATTTAAGTGTCCTAATTGTGACGTGCCACTTACTTATCATAAAGAAGATAACAAAATAAAATGTCACCATTGTGATTATGAATTATCAGCAGCTGATCTTAAGTGTGAAAATTGTGGTAGTGAAGTTTTTTCAAATACTGGTTTTGGAACAGAAAGAATTGTCGATGAGGTTAGAAGACTTTTTCCTATGGCCCGTATTGCTCGTTTAGATAGCGATATTGCAAGTAGGAAAAAAGAATTTAATATGACTTTATTTGGTTTTGAAAATCATGATTATGATATTTTAATTGGTACTCAAATGATAGCTAAAGGTCACGATTTTAAAGATGTTGAATTAGCTGTATCTTTAATGGCTGATAAATCTTTAAGCATTCCAAACTATAAAGCTAACGAAGACACTTTTGACTTGTTAACTCAACTTATTGGAAGAGCAGGAAGATTTTCAAATAATGGTAAGGCTATTATTCAAACATATATGCCGGAAAATGAAATTATCAATCTTTCAGCTAATCAAGATTATGAACAATTTTATAAATTTGAAATGCACAATAGAAAAGTATTTCAATATCCGCCGTATACTTTTTTAGCAATAATTACTATTAGTGGTACAGATTCTGATGAACTAGAAACATTTTGCTATAAGGTAAAAGGATATTTAACGGCTGAATTAAAAAATGCACGTGTAAATATATATGGGCCAAGTTTTCCTTATATAAAGAAGGTTAACAATAGATATTATCGTAAACTAATGTTAAAATATAAGTCGCGTCAAGAAGTTGAACAAGTATTTAATAACTTGTTTAATTTAGAAGGGAAAGATATTAAGATTTCTCTTGATATTGATCCAGTCAGCGATTGTTAGGAGGTATTGATTATATGATAACAATTTCACTTTTAGGAGTTGATAAATATTTAGCTCCAGAATTAGTTAAAAAAATTCATCAAAAAATAGCAAATTTATATGAATCTTCACCAGAAGAAGTTATTTTCTATGCTCCAGATTCATTTTTGATCTATGATGGCGTTGAACAGACATCTTTTCAATTAAATGTTATTGTTGATGCGCCTGTAAAATATAAAGGCTTAGAAAAGAACGTTGCTAATTTCTTGCTTAAGTCTTTAACAGATTACGCAATTCATATCCACGTTCAATTTAGATATTTTGAATCAGAAAATGAATATAGTTACATCAATGAAGACTATCCAAGATATATGACAGAAACTAACGTCTTAAAATATGATGAAGCAGAAAATTCTGACGAAAAGACTGAAGAACCATATTTAGGAAATGCCTTTGCTGAATATGAAGATAAGTTTGATCTAGAGCCAGAAGAAACAGACGAAGAAGAGGATGAATGTGAAGATGATCACGAATGTTCATGTGGTCATCACCATCACCACGAATAAATAATTAAGCAATATAAGTGAGAAAAAACAAATCTTACTTATATTGCTTTTTTAATGCTTATATTTTGATTCATAATATATTAATTTATGATGGAACTATGAAAAAATAGATTAAGGATAATTTATAACAAAATTGGTAATGAGAATTTTATAAAATAAGTACATAGTAGATAATTTTGTAATTTTTGAGGCAGAAAATTGCCTCTTTTTTAATAAAATTATAAAAATTTTCACTTTTTTGAGCAAAAACATATGAAAACTTACGGTTTTATAAGTGAAAGGAGGTATTTCAAATGAATGAAATAAGTGTTGCTATTAGCGTTATTGGATTCTTATGTTCTATTTCTAGTATTGTTTTTGCTTATTTGGCTTTAAAGAGAAATGAAAAAAATGATACGAAGATTGATGGCGAAAGATTTGGGTTAATTCAAGCTGATATCAAATATATTGTTAAGACACTTTCTACTTTGGAAGAAAAGTTTATTATGCTTGATAATATCGATAGAGAAATGCTTGAAAGATTAGCTAAAGTTGAACAAAGCCTGAATATGGAAAAAGAATAAGGAGAAAATAGCTATGGAGTTTTCAAGCGTACCTATTATAGTCTTGTGCTGCTATATTATAGGTGAAATTTATAAAATTGTTTTTAAAAATAAAAAAGAAAGTTACAAGTTAATTCCATTAATACTTTCTATTTTTGGTGGAATTATTGGCATAGTTATTTTTTATACAAATCAAGAAATGATTTTAGATGCACACAATGTTTGGGTTGCTTTAGGTGTTGGAATTGTTAGCGGTGCAAGTTCAACAGGTGCAAATCAAATTATTAAACAAGTATTTAGTAAGGATAAAAATGTCAAATAAACTACCAATGTTTAAAGATATTTACAATCAAAAAATAGATTTTAGATTTATAGCTTATTCAAATATGGGTAAATATGTCTACGAGTGTACATATGATGATTTTATGGTTTATTTAGGTAAAAATGAGCCAGTAAATGAAATTCAAAATGATATAGTTAAAACAAAGAAAATGTTTGAACTATTAAAGTCTAATGGAATAAATATAGAGACAATTGATAGTTGTGTTCTTCCATTTTCACTATGTTTTTCAATTGATAAAAGAGATAAACTTCAAAACTTTTTATCAAAATTAAACTATATTAATCCATTTGAAGATGCATGTGAGCTATTTATGTTTATTGTGAAGAATAAAATATTTGGAGAATACACTTATAAATTTGCAATAGTGATATTTAATGCAATTTTATTCTCTAATAATATTTTACCTATAATTTTCCCATTCTCTTATACTTTCTATTTATGTGAATTAATAGAGTCAGGATTATCTATAGATTCATTTGAAGATATAGTCATGGCTAGGTTTGAAAATAGTATTATCTATAACACTCCTCATGAACTAATTGATGATAATGAAGCAGTGAAAAGAATAATGAGTTTAAAGAGAGATTTAGTTGAAAAATATGGTGTTAAACACATTTTTATAACAGGTTCTTTTGCTAAGAAACTATATACAAAATTCAGCGATTTAGACTTAATTATTGAAATGGATAATTACGATAAAATCGATGAAATTAAAAAGTATATTGCAAATATGACTGCTATTCCAGTCGATGCGATTAGAAGTGATGATCCATTTACAAAACTTAATGATTTACAAAAATATAGAATTAAGGTTTTCTAATGAATAATATTACATTTTTAATTGCTAAATGTATGGATTCATCAGTTCAAAAAGTTAAGGCAAAAAACATTATACTTAATAAAGAATATCCGACTAATAAGAGCGAATATTTAATTAGATCAATAAATGATTGTAGATTATTCTTACAAGATAATATTTCATATCTTATAGATAGAAACTTATTTATTAAATCTTACTTTTTACTAACAGGTAAAAAACTTTCTAACAAAAAAGCTGAACGTTTAGTTTATGTTTATTATCAATATAAAGATGAAGAAGACTTTATTGTTGAACTAATATATGAATTAAATAGTGTTATTAAATATAAAAAAGTAGAGTACGCTTTATTGTTACTTAATTATTTCTTTGTTAGAAAAAATGGATATGAAATTAGAATACCGCAAAGTAAATTTAAAGAACTTAAAATGATGTTTAAAGATAAAGAGTATATTTCTAAAAACATCGAATTTATTAAGTCAGTCTCAAAAAAGATAGATAGAAGAAATAAAAGACTTTCATTAAATAAAATAATTAAGTTTTTTAATATGAATAAAGAAAAAATAATAAATACGTATTCAATTAAAAATATATTCTTATTTGGATCGTATGCTGAAAGAACAAATAATTTTTATAGTGATTTAGATTTGCTTGTTATTTTTAATAAAGAAGTAATGAGTATGGACGCTATAGATTTAAGAAATAAATTTATTTGTTTTTTAGAAAACAAACTAGATATAGATGTTGATGTACTTTTATTTGAAGATTCAATAAAGGTAATTGATCCTATGTCTTTAAACAAAACAATAAAAATAATTTAAGGAGAAAAAAATGTTTATTAATTCAAATAATTTGGCTGGTACTGTCAAATTTGCTTTAGAGACGAAATATTTATCGCCAACAGGAGCTATTTTAACTGATAGTACTGGAAAAAGAACAGTTACAAAAGATGGACTTGTTCTTTTTCAAATTGAAATTTCACAATTAAATATCGCAGCAAAAGTTGTCAATTCTAAACTTAGACTTAAAGTTAAAAGTGTCGAAGAGGATGCTAGATATGATCTTTATCTTATAAATGAATCTAGTTATAAAAAGAAAAATAGTACAGATATTGACTTGTCTTCATTTACTATTATCGATTTGATTTTTTATAATGGTAAACCAAATTTATACGATAGGGTCGATGAACTTTTAGAATTTGATCTAACAAAGTATTTATATGATACAAAACGTAGAACTAGGTTTATTTGGTTCGCTTTAAAATCTTCTGCAAAAGATTTTAATATTTACGATATTGATGAGCTTTTTAAAAAGGAAATTGTTTTAACAGTCGATGAAAATAATATTAGAGGACTTGATGATATTTATGAATATACTCAAGAAGATGTTGGATTTGCTGGTATTAGCAGTATCAATTTAGCTAGTGGTAAATTAATTCATAAAGTAGAACCTATCAAGACTTCAAATTCAAAAAATCCTGCTGCTTTCCACGCTTTCTTTAATATTGAAAATCCAACTTATAATCAAGTTTTAGGTAAATATTGGAGGTTTAGCGGTGATTACACTATCACTCGAGATGATGAAGATGGTGTTATCGAATTAATCGATCCAAGTAATAAATCGTTAGTTTTGTATCCGTGTAGACCAGATGACATTAAGGATTTATATAATCTTGATCCAATTTCACCTTTTAATGGTGAGTACTTTGTATGCTTTGGTGAGACTGTGTATTGTCTTGCAAGTTATAACGACTTAAAAACTTTTATTTTTGTCGATAGATACAACAATAAAATGTACTTTGAAACTGATAGACAATTATTGACTAAAATTGAATTGGGTACAGGTAAAACCATCACTTATGAATACGATAGTAATGGACGACCAAAAAAGATTACGGATGGTGATGGAGAATATTTGGCAATCACTTATTCAATAAACAAAGTATATGTAAAACAATTTAGTTTTAAAGATGTTTTGCTTTATAAAGTTGAATTTGATGTTACTAATGAAACAGTTAATTCAATTAAGTCTTATATCGGTGATTCTTCAATTGTTGTAAACGAAGCATTATTTACTTATGACGATAAAAAAAGATTAGTTAGAATTGTCGATAAAACAAATGGTATTGGAAGTAGAATTTCTTATAGTAACCAAAACCAAGTAACAAAAGTTGTTCACGAATTTATCGGTGATATCGATGAACAAAAATACACTACTTACGATTATTATACTTTCCAAACTAGGGTTACAGATTATACTGGTTTTTATTCTGATTATTACTTTGATTATTTAGGTAGATGTAGAAGTGTAATTGACTGTGAAGCAAAATCAATAGTTAAAAACTATAAAGATATTAGTAATGGTATTTCTGGTGGTTTAATTAGTGAATCTAAAGTTCAGGTTAATGAAAGAAATATTATTGATAATAACTCTTTTGATTCAGGTGATTTATTTACTTCAGAGTTGCCATGGAAATTAGTATATGGCTCTAAAAACTATTTTAAAGTTGTCGATGGTGGTGTCTATGGACAAAAGTGTTTAAAAGTTGAAAAAGGTGTTGGTAGTTTAGAAATTAAGCAGGATTTATATTTGCCACTACCAGGGACTTATACTTTTAAAACTTTCTTTAAAGCTATTTGTAATTCTAGAAGTATATTAGCAAGCGGTGATATTAAAGCTATTGTTAAAGTTAAGTATTTAGAAGAAATTGATAGTTCAAATCCTGCTACAAATAAATCTAAATATGGATCTAGTGCTATTGAACCAGGCATTTATCAAAAAGAGAAAGAATATGTTGTCTCTAATACTTTAGGTGGTACTTTCGATTGGAATGCATATGAAAAAACTGGTGTTGTTATTCCAGGAGGAGAGAATATTTCAAATGTTACTGTTACTGTTCATTTAGTTTTTGGTGGCTCTAGATATGTTGCTTATGTTGATGACTTGTCTTTAACTTTTGGTGATCATAACGTTCGTTATAACTATATCAATAACGGATATTTTGAAGGAAAAAATTTAAGTTGGATTTGTAGTAACATAGGAGCTAATGATTTTATTGAATATACTGGCTTAGACCATCCGTTAGTTTTAGGAAGCACTGTTTTAAGAATGAAGTCAGACTTAAATAAGTGCAAAGTGATTTATAAGAAAATTGCTATTAGTGGTAATGCTGGAGAAAGCTTATTGTTAACACTTTTTGGTAAAGGTAACGTATCCAAAAATGACACGTTCCAAGCTTATCTTAAAATTCATTATTTAGATAAAAGTGAAATAGTAATGCATACTTTTGACTTTGATCCTAACTATGAAAATTGGCAAGTATTGACGAGAAATGTTATAGCTGAAAGATCGTTTGATTATGTTGAAGTAGGTGTTAAAGCTAGGGCGAAATCTGATGTATATGTCGATGCTATTCAACTATACAAAGATGATTTTGGCAAGGAATATTCATATACTGAACAAAATAATTTATCAGAAGTAGTTAATTCTGATGGTTCATTTTCAAACATTAGTTACGATAGTAACTCTAGAGTAACTGAAATGACAGATGTTTCTGGTGATACTTTTAGATTTACTTATGGAAACGCTACTAATAGAAAAGTTGCTCAGATTACTAACAACCAAAATTCCAAAATTATGTATAAGTATTCTGGAGAAAACAAGACAGAAACTAAAATTATCACTAGTACAGGAGAAACTTTATGTACGAAAGATGAGTACGATGAGGAAAATAAATTAATCAGTCAAACTGATGACACAGGGGCTAAGACACTCTTTAATTACGATGAAATTGATAGATTAAATAAACAAGTAAATGCTAATGGACTTGTCACAACTTTTAAATATGATGTATATGGTAAGTTAAAAGAAAAAATTGCTGAATTAGGCGGTGCTAAAAATGGTTGTATTTATATCTATGATTCAAAAGGTAACATTTCTTCAATTACTGCATGTAACGGAACTAAATATACTTTTTCATATACTATCGATCAACAACTTAGCACTGTTGCACTTAATGGTAAAACTATTGTTAAAAATTTCTATACCAAAATAATTAACGGCATTAACACTAACCTATTGACTAAACAAATTCTAGGAGATAGTGAAGCGTGTGGTTTTTATAATTTTGAATATGATAAAAAAGAAAGATTGACAAAAGTTAGATTTAATAATGTAGTTCAAGTCGAATATAAGTACAACGAAAATAATCAACCTTCTGAAATATATGATTGTATCAACGATAATCATCTTTTCTTATCTTACAATTCAAATGGAGATGTAGTATCAGCATTAGATAGTAGTGGTAATCAATTCGCTTATGACTATGACAATTTGAAAAATGTACAAAAGGAAATTACAAGCATTGATGGTTTATTAAGAAGTTTTGATTACGAATATAAATATGAGTACAACGACTATACTCCTTCAGGATATTTTGCTCGATTAGAACGTGCTTTCCCAGATGAAATTATTAAAGGTGGTAGTGGTTTTGAAGGTATTTATGGTGGTAGATCACGTTTAAATACTATTAGAAGAAAAAGAATGACTGTACTTAATGAAAATCCATTAGACGATAGTGTGGCTTCATTAGTATTTAAGGATGACAATGCAGTTATTGCTTATGATACTTCAACTTTTAATAGAGAAAGAAAAGGTAAATCTACAAGTAATAAGAACTTTAATTTAAAGAATTGGCAAGATAACTTTAATCATAGAAAAACGATTTATGCCTGGATTAAACCTATTGAAACTATTAAAGGTGCACAAAGAGTGTTTGCTTTAGCTGAAAAAGAAGCTTCTAAAATTAGATTTACTTTAAGTGCATTGGCAGATGGGAAAATAGAAATTAAAGACAATTTAACAAATAATGTTGTTACAAGTAGAACAACCTTAAAAATGGATAGTTGGAACTTAGTTGGTATGAAACTAAGTTACTCAGTTAGAACTAATAAAAGAACGATTAAACTCATTTTAAATGATGAAATAACATCTACTGATTATTTTGATAAATCTTATATTACAAATTTAAAGTACTTTATTTTAGGTGCACCATCAGATGATTTAAGTATGCCAGACTTATATTCACTAGATAAAAATGGATATTTATTAGATGGTAAAAAATATCCATTAAATATGAAGTTTAAAGTATCTTTTGTATCAGTTGGTTCAAGTGATATAACAGATGAAAACTTTAAGGGGATTTATTTTGAAGGTTTAGATTATTTATGTAATAAACCTAACTATGGAGCTAGTGGTGTTACTTATTTTAACGATGAGGCATATGAAGGTTATGATGTTATTTCTTTAAATGGATCATTGACTTCTTTAAAGAAAATGAAACCTAAAGTCTATGCTTTTTCTGAGACTTCATTTAGAAACGAAAAACAAAAGATGTTTAAATTTGATAGAACAGGTGTTAATCCTCTCTATCGTCACGTTTATGCAAGCTATGATGGAGTTCATAACTTAAATAATGGAAGTAAATCAAAATTGGCTTATGATTTGTTAATTAAAGATCAAGGAAACATCAATTTAAGATTTAAAGTTGATGATGTTGAAGAAACTGATGATAAGGTAGTCTTATATTCGGTAAAAGATGGAAAACAAGTTTTAAAGATATTTGTTTATGGCGAAGATATTTATCTTAGAACAAATAGCAATGAGATTGAAGATACATGCATGATAGGTTATGTCAATCCAGGTGAGTGGATTAACTTGTCATTAATATTTGATGCTAATGGTCATGCTTATGTTAAAACTGATTATGATGAATTCCCAGTTGATAATATTTATATCAATTTAGAGGGAGCTTTAACATATTTTGGTTGTGCAGTAGATAGTAATAATAATCCTTGTTATCACTTAAACGGTTGTATGGAAATGATATCGTTTAAAGATAGCTATGCAACTTTAGATGAGATTAATAGAATTATAGATGATGGTCAATCAATTTCAGTCAGAACTTATTTTGATGAAATGGGAAGAACTGAAGTTAAGAAAATTCATTATAAAAATAAAGAACTAGCTAAGAAGTATGCTTATAAAAAATATCTTACTAATACAACTACTAAAGTTGAATCAGAACAATTGTTTAATGGTGAATCATTAAATTACGAGTATGATTCTTTAGGAAATATTACTTCTATAAAAAGATTAGATTCTTCAAATAGTGAAATAGATAAAAAAGAATACACATATGATGGTTTATCAAGGTTAACTAAATCAAATATAAATGGTCTTATTCACACATATAGTTATGACTCAAATAACAATATCAAAACAAAAGATGGTCTTACTTATACATACGATAGCGTTGATAAAGATAAGTTAATAAGTCGAAGTGATGGAGTATCAATAACATATTGCAGTTCAATTACAAGTAATCCATCAATAATTAAAAAGCCAAATAAAATATTGAATTTTGCTTGGAGTGGAAAAAGAGTAACAGCAATTAATAACGCATTATATGCCTATGACTATAATGGAACAAGAATAGAACGAAAAATAATAAATGGTTATACCTATAAATACATATTAGAAGGAGAAAGATTAGTAGCCTTAAAGAGAATAAAGGATAATGAAAAAAAGAGAGTATCTTTTGTCTATGATGAAGTAGGAAGCTTAGTAGGTTTATCGATAGGAACAAAAGAATATATCTATGAAAGAAATATTCAAGGAGAGATTCTAAGAGTAATAAACTTAGAAGGAAAGACTTTAGTAGAGTATAGCTATGATGACTGGGGTAAACCAAGTATTAAAGTAGTAGATAAGACAGAAGGACAATTAATAGCAGATATAAATCCATTTGTATATAAAGGCTATATTTATGATCAAGACACAGGATTATATTACTTAAAGTCAAGATATTATGATCCAGAATTAGGAAGATTTATAAATTCAGATAATGAAGTAGGTTCAGTAGGAAACATAAGTGCAATGAATATGTATGCCTATTGTAAGTGTAATCCAATAAGCTATGCAGATGAAAATGGCAATATGCCAAGCTGGGCCATAAAAGTATGTATAGGTATAGGTGTTATAGCGTTATCAGGAATAGTAGCTGTAGCAACAATGGGAACAAGCCTAGCGTGTAATGGTTTGACAATGTTATATGGTGCAGTAACAGGAGCTTTAATAGGTGCAGCAAGTGGTGCAGTCTTTGGAGCATTACTAGGAGCAGCCATGGAAGGCTTAAGAACAGGAACCTTGGAAGGAGCTTTAAGAGGAGCTAAAAAAGGAGCAGTAAATGGAGCTGCAGATGGCTTTATGTGGGGAGCGATTGGAGGAGCAGTAAGTGGAGCCATAAATGGAAGATTCTGTTTTGTAGCTGGAACACTAGTAATGACAAAAGAAGGCTATAAAGCAATTGAAAAGATAGAAGAAGGAGAAGAAGTCTTATCATATAACGAAAATTTAGGAATATTCGAATATAAAGAAGTAGTAGAAGTATATAAGAATGAGACAAAAGAATTAAGTCATATAAAGACTAAAAAAGATGAGATAGTAAGTACACCAGGACATAGTATTTTAACAAGTGAAGGATGGAAGAAAGCTAAAGATATAAAAGTAAACGACTTAATAAAGACAAAAGAAGGATATGAAAGAGTCATAGAAGTAGATAGCGAAGAACTAGAAGAAGTAGAAAATGTTTACAATTTAAATGTTTTAGGCTATCATACATATGTAGTCGGTTACGGATTACTGGTTGTACATAATCAAAATTGTAGTGTTAAGGATGATCTTTATAGAGGAGGAGAAGATTTTTCTGCTCAATCCAAAGATATTCGTTTAACAAAAAATGGAATGGTTAAGCCAACACATGGTGTTTCATTAAATTCAAATTTAAATGAATTATCAAGGTTTAGTAAAATATCTAAAGTTGATTCGATACCTGATAGTCTAAAAATAATTCAACGTGGTGCAAATCTAAATCACTTTGAAATTGTTCCTAAGACTTTTATGAGTTTATCGGATTATCAAATTGCATTACAACAAATTGTTTTTCATATTATTTAGGGAGATAAAAAATGAAAATATATGTATCAAGAAATGATAAAAATTATATTGATGAAATGAAAGATAAAGGATATCGTGATGATATTTACGTTTATACTAATGGTAAATTTTATAAAATTTTCATTTATGAAAAAATAAGATTTGTTCAAGATTTTGAAGAATCAGTTGATTCTTTGGGAGGATTTGTTCCAGAGCCAAATACTATTTTTGTTAAAAAAGTAATAAATGAGGAAATTATTAAAACATTAGAAATGTGTAACAAAGAAGATTATTTTGAATATTTAAAGCCATGTGAATTAAATGAAAATAATGAATTAAAGTATGAATTTTCTGAAAAATTTGTTTTGTTTTTAAAAGAAAATAAATTATATAAAAGTTTAAAAATTGAAAATTTAATACTAATTTATTCTAATTAATACATAATCTAATTATTAATAATTACCCGTTTAAAACATTAGATATTTTTATAGCACAATATATGGAGCTGTAGATGGCTTTATGCGTGAATCAGTGAGTTGAGCTATAAATGGTAGATTCTATTTTGTAGCTGTAATATTAGTAATGACAAAAGAATGATATAAAAGCAAAAGATATATAGATATTGGTTTAATAGATAATGAAGAAAATGTAATAATAGGCTATCAAGTAGGAGTTGGAACAAAATCAGGGCGTCCTGTTGCAAGAGAAGTAAGGGCTCTAGAAGATATAGCAAATTCAATTGGAGAAGGAAAAGTAATATTTGTAACTTATAAATAAAGGAGAGAAAATATGCAAACAGAGTTTATAACTAATAAAGAAAACCTTATCAAATTTCTAAAATGGGTTAAAGAGAATATAAAAGATGCAGTAATAATCGATTCAAAACTTAATGGAGATGATGTAATAGATTTGATAGAAAAAGATATTTTGACTTGGGGTAAAATCTTAGTTTTCGATAAAGATTGTGAAATATTTAAAGCAGATATAAAAGATGAAGATAGAATACATGATTTAAGTAGACAAAATTCAATATCTGTAGATCTTTATCTTTGTGATGACAGCGCATATTCTTTTGATTTCACAGGTTATAATCAATATTCACCAAAAAAGAAAGAAAAGTATAGTACTTCAAGAATATATGCTAATGGATACTACTCTAAAGAAGAAACAGGAAAAAGAAATCAAATCTATAATAAAATGGCTAGTTTCATAAAAAGAAACTCAAAAAAATATCAAATAGTTAAAATGTGGAATTATTATGTGTTAGATATAAAAGAAAAGCCAAGAAAAAGAAAAATAAAAGAAGATTAAAGAATCAAGGACTGTTATCTATTAAATGTAGATAATAGTCCTTTTAAAAACACAAAAATATAGGATGTTTACAACTTAAATGTTTTAGGCTATCATACATATGTAGTCGGTTACGGATTACTGGTTGTACATAATCAAAATTGTAGTAATCCAAATGGCAGAAAAGGATGTAAAGAACATCAGGAAAAAATAAATGATATAGAAAAACAATTGAAAGCCGAATATCCAAATGGAAAAATAAAAAAAGAGATTTATGTTAAGACACCAGGAGGATACAAAAGCAGTAGATATATAGATGTTGGTTTATTAGATGATGAAGAAAATGTAATAATAGGCTATCAAGTAGGAGTTGGAACAAAATCAGGGCGTCCTGTTGCAAGAGAAGTAAGGGCTCTAGAGGATATAGCAAAATCAATTGGAGAAGGAAAAGTAATATTTGTAACTTATAAATAAAGGAGATAATACATGCAAACTAGATTTTATACAAATAAAGAAAACCTTATCAAATTTCTAAAATGGGTTAAAGAGAATATAAAAGATGCAGTAATAATCGATTCAAAACTTAAGGGAGATGATGTAATAGATTTGATAGAAAAAGATATTTTGACTTGTTGTGGTGTTTTAGTTTTTGACAAAGATTGTGAAATATTTAAAGCAGATATAAATGATAAAGATAGAATAGAAGATTTAGCAAGTCAAAATTCAATATCTATAGATTTTTGGCTATGTGATGATAGCGCATATTCTTTTGATTTTACAAATTATTCATTTTACTCGAAAACGAACACAAAAAAGTATCCCGAATCAAGAATATATGCTGATGGATATTACTCTAAAGAAGAAACAGGAAAAAGAAATCAGATCTATAATAAAATGGCTAGTTTCATAAAAAGAAACTCAAAAAAATATAAATATTATAACTGGAATGAATATGTTTTAGAAATAAAAGAAAAGCCAAGAAAAAAGAAAATAAAAGAAGATTAAAGAATCAAGGACTGTTATCTATTAAATGTAGATAATAGTCCTTTTAAAATGCACGACTAATTTTTAAAACGTTTTAAAATTGTATATGTCAATGAAATTGTGTAGTTTATTATCGGTTGAAAATGCTGGCTTCTAAAATTTCTACTATGAATTTATATAAAATTAACAAAAAATTGGGTGAAAAAGCACATGAATTGTAAGCAACTTGTAAAGAAAGCAAAAAACAACAAAAAAGTGAGCAAAAACATATGAAAACTTACGGTTATATATAGTGTAAAGGGTAAAAACTAAGCTCTTCATCTCAAAAGGAGGTTTTCAGGAAGATGGTTAAATTAGTGCAATTGTTGGTCGAATACCAAGAAAACAAATCAGAGGACGCTTTTAATGAAATTTTAAAAATGGTTGAAAGCATAATCTATTTTGCATCATTAAAGGTTAGAAAGGATTATCAAGAGGATCTTAGACAAGAATGTTGTTTAAAACTTTTAGAATCGATTTTAGATTTTGAAATTAAAGGAGAAAATGAGGAGGTTATAGAAATGCAATTCAAAAAGTATTTAAAAAGAAATTTATGTTACGTAATCAAAGAGTTTTACAGAAACAATTACGTTTTCCTTGTTAATGTAAATGTTAATGTAGATGATTTAATAGAATGGTTAGAAATCAAGGATGAAAAATTTGATCTTGAAGATTATTTGTATAGTCATGGTTTAAGCAAAGAAGAAGTAGAATTTATTTTATGCTTTATAGAAAATAGTGAAATTTTAACTCAAGAAAAAGTTGCTGCTAAATTAAATATTAGTCGTCAAAAAGTTTCAAGAATTTTAAAGAAAATAAAAGAAAAGTTCAATAGATGTGTTAGATAAATTTTTAGCTAAAATTTTTTAATAATAATCTTCATACTACAAATATTTATAAATTACTTAAATGTCGAGAGACTAAGCTTACATTTGATTGATAAAATGTCTTTTAAAATGCTATACTTTATAAGTATAGAAGGAAAAAAATGGAAGTAAGTGTACTAGCTTTAAAAGCTCTTAAAGAGATTATTGATGACAAGAAACAATTCCATATTGTGCTCGAAAGAATATTATCTGAGTACAACCTTTCGAGTGAAGAAAAAAAGATATTAAGAAATATTGTTTTGGGTTCAATAAAACACTTCTATTTTTTAAGGTACGAAATAACAAAATCATTTGCACAATTTAAAAAAGATGACGATGAAACGTATTTATTAATTATTTCTTTATATGAACTTAGATTTTGCTCTAAGAAATTTGCGCTTTACCAAGTTATTGATTCAACTATGAGAGCAGCAGATTTTATGAAGTTAAGATTGAGTAAAGAGGAAGTTAGTAAAAAATTAACATATTTGTTTGAAAATAAAACACCAATTGATGATGAGATAAAAAAAGATCCATATGCATTTAATTCTCTATTCTTTTCTATTCCACTTTGGATAATAAAAATGTGGGCTGAACAGTATGGAGATGAAGTTACTATGAATCTTCTTTTATCGACTCAAAAGAAACCTACTCAGTGGTTAGCTTGTAATCAAGCTTTATGTTCTAAAGATAGTTTACTTGTTGACAATAAATTTGTTGATTCATCTCTCGCTTCAACTGCTTTATCTTTAAATTATAACGGCTCATGTACTGAACTTGAAGAAGTTAGACAAGGGAAGGTTTATGTTCAAGATGTTTCCATGCAGTATATGTTAGATCAATTGAATTATCCATTCCAAGCTAAAGCGTTACATATTGGTGGTATTAGCGGAGCTATTTTGACAAATATCGCTAGTAAACTTTTAGCTAAACATGGAACAGTTGAAGGCATGTATAGCAACGAGAAACGTTATAGAAGAAGTAATTATTTATTAGCAAGATCTTGGATAAAAAACGCTAAATGTTATTTAGGTGGATTAAGTTTAACAAAAACATATTGTTCATATGAAGATTACGATTTAGTTATTGTTACACCACCTAACTCTTATTTGGGTCAGATTCAAAGAAAACCAGATATACCACTAACTTTAACCAAAGAAGACATGAAAACAATTATTGCTAAAGAAAAAGAATATTTAGAAGAAGCAAGTAAATTTGTCTTAAAAGATGGAATACTGGTTTATGCTGTGAGATCTGTTAACTTAAAAGAAGGGAAAAACATCATAGATGAATTTTTGAAAAAACACGAAGACTTTGCTTTGGTAGATAGTCGTCAAATTTATCCATACGAATTTAATTCAGATGGATTATATTATGCTCAAATTAGGAAATTATAGATTATGAAGAAAAATATTTATGGACTTTCATTAGAAGAATTAACATCAGAAATGGTTATGCTTGGACAAAAGCCTTATAGAGCTAAACAACTATATAGTTGGCTTTATGTCAAAAAAGCTAAATCGTTTGATGAAATGACAGATGTTTCTGTCGCTTTTAGACAAGTTTTAAATGAAAAATATGTTATAGAAAAACCTTCAATTTTTAAAAAACAAATATCTAACGATGGAACAATAAAGTTTTTATTAGAATTAGCTGATGGTAATAAAATTGAAACAGTATTGATGCCATATAATTATGGCGATGCTGTCTGTGTTACTTCTCAAGTCGGTTGTAACATGGGTTGTGCTTTCTGTGCCTCAGGTCTTTTGAAAAAGAAAAGAGATTTATCTACTGCAGAAATGGTTGGTCAAATATTAGTTGTCGATGAAGTTTTAAGAGAAATGAATCCTGATAGACATGTGACACATGTTGTTGTTATGGGTACAGGCGAACCTTTTGATAATTACGATAACGTTATTAGATTTATTAGAGTAATTAATTCACAATTTGGCATATCTATTGGCGCTAGACACATTACTGTTTCTTCATGTGGTTTAGTTCCTGGAATTTTAAAGTATGGTAAAGAAGGTCTTCAAGTTAATTTAGCTATTTCTTTACATGCTCCAACAAATGAAATTAGAGATACTTTGATGCCTATTAATAAAGCTTATCCATTAGAAAAATTAATAGAAGCTATTATTCAATACGGAAAAGATACTAACGATAGAAGAGTTACTTATGAATATATATTATTGGCTGGAATCAATGATTCAGATGAACAAGCAAATCAATTAGCTGATTTAATAGCTCCAACATATGGATATATAAATTTGATACCATACAATGAAGTTGATGAAAATGGCTTTAAGCGTTCATCAAATAATAGAATTCATAAATTCCACGATATTTTATTAAAACGTGGAATTAAGGCGACAATAAGAAAAGAGTTTGGCAGCGATATAGATGCTGCATGTGGACAATTGAGGGCAAGATATGAAAAGAAAAGTTAATACATACTTTGCCTTGGATTGTGGTAAAGTAAGAAAAAATAACGAAGATAGAGCAGCAATTATTGATACAAACGACGTCCAGTTATTACTTGTTTGCGATGGAATGGGTGGACATAAGAAAGGTGAAGTTGCTAGTCAACTTGCTATTGACATAATTACTTCTTCTTTTGAATTTGATGATAAAAATACAACAGAGTATAAAGCTAAAAAAGTTATCAGAAAGGTGATGAAAAAAGCAAATTCTGAAATAAACAATTTAGCTACGACAAATCCTAATTATGCTGATATGGGAACGACTGTTGTAATGGCTGTTGTTCTTGAAGATACAACTTTAATTTGTAACTGTGGAGATTCTAGAGCTTATTCTTACTCCAAAGAATATGGCCTAAAGCAATTAACAACAGATCAAACTTATGTTCAATATTTGTATTCTTTAGGAAAGATAAAGAAAGAAGAGATTAAAACTCATCCAAAAAGACATATATTAATGAACGCAATGGGAATAAATCCTACTATTGATTATGATATAATTAGTATTCCTAATGACTACGATTCATTGCTTCTTGCTTCAGATGGCTTTACTAATATGGTTTCGAAAAAAGAAATAGAACAACTCATCGCTTTGGAAGGTACTGTTAAAGAAAAAGTTGATACTATGCTCCAACGTGCTTTGGAAAATGGTGGGTTAGACAATATTGCAATTAACTTAATGGAGGTTGACCATGAAAATTAATGATGTTATTGATGATCGCTATAAGATATTAAAAGTATTAGGCGAAGGAGGAATGGCAATAGTCTATTTAGCTAACGATATTATTACTAATAAAGAAGTTGCTGTTAAAATTATTAAAGAGGAAACTATGAAAAACCCTCTTAATTTAACAAGATTTGAACGTGAAGCAAGAGCTGCTGCAAGTTTAAATCATCAAAATATTGTTAAGGTTATTACTTTAGGAACTTTTGAAGGTAGACCTTATATGGTCAATGAATTTATCAAAGGAAAAACACTAAGAGAAACTCTTAACGTAAGAGGTAAATTTTCATTTTTAGAAGCATGTGACATTATGTATCAATTGTGCTCTGCTGTTTGGTTTGCTCACCAACATGGTGTTATTCATAGAGATATTAAACCACAAAATGTTTTTATTACAGTTGACGGAACTGTTAAGTTAGGAGATTTTGGTATTGCAACTTTCCAAAATAGTTCACATGTTACTAGGAGTGAAGTTGTAGTTGGTTCTGTACATTATTTAGCTCCTGAAATTTCTCAAGGAAATCAAGCGACACCACAATCAGATATATATTCATTAGGAATAACGTTCTTTGAACTAATTACAGGACGTGTTCCTTTTGATGATGAAAGCGCAGTAACTGTCGCTTTAAAACACATTAAAGAAAAATTCCCAAGTGTAAGAAAATATAATCCTAAAACTCCAGTAATTATTGAAAAAATAATTATGAAAGCTTGCAATAAAAACCCATATGATAGATATAAGTCAGTTTTCGATATGCGTAGAGATATAGAACGTATATTAAGGGAACCAGACTTAATTAAAAAGAAAGAAAGCTTCTGGAGTAGATTATTCCATAGATCAGGAAAATAATTCATGGTTTTTACAATCGTTGGTGGAAATACTAGACAATTTAAACTTCAAAGTGATAATGGTGAAGTAATTTTTTCGACTGCACGTAAAAGTTTTTTAAAACAAGCAAAGAAATTATATGTCGGTGATAAAGTTTGTCTTGATGAAGATGGTTGCATTTATAAAGTAATGCCAAGAGAAAATTTACTTTATAGACCGAAGATAGCTAATGTTGATTACATGTGCGTAGTAACGTCTTTAAAAAGACCAGACTTTTCAAGTTATCTTTTGGATAAATTTTTAACATATTTAAATTTTCAAAATATTAAACCATATATAGTTTTTACAAAATCAGATTTATTATCCGATGAAGAGCTAGAGAAAATTACTAATTATAAACATTACTATGAAAGCATAGGAATAAAAGCAATTATTGTATCAGCTAAAAACCCAAATAGTGTTAAGCCATTAAAAGATATTATTAAAGGTAATACAATTGCTTTTATGGGACAAACTGGTGCTGGTAAATCTAGTATTATTAATTGCATCGATCCATCTATTGAAAGAATGGTTGGCGAGTTTTCTGAAGCGTTAGGTAGAGGAAAACACATGACTAAAGAAGTTGTTCTTATTCCATCTAATGAAGGAATAGTTGGCGATACACCAGGATTTTCTTCTTTAGAGTTAAATTTAACCAAAAGAGATGCATCAATATTTTTTCCTGGATTCAAACAGTATTTAGGTAAGTGCTTTTATAATAACTGCCTACATTTAAAGGAAAAAGAATGTAAGATTAAAGAAGCAGTTGAAAAAAATATTATATTAAAAGAAAGTTACGATAACTATGTAAGACTTTTAGAAGAATTACAAGAAGGAGAAAGAATATGGAAAGAAAAAAGTATATAGCACCATCTTTATTAGCAGCTAACTTTACAAACCTAGATAGCGAGCTAAATAAACTGAAAGAAGCTAATATTAAATATTTACATTATGACGTTATGGACGGCCATTTTGTTCCAAATATTTCTTTTGGACCTGCCATTTTAAAGCAAATAAAAAAGTATGGTTTTATTTACGATGTTCATCTCATGGTTTCTGATCCTAAGTTTTACGCAGAAAAGTTTATAGAATCTGGGGCTGATATTATTACTTTTCATTATGAAGCGTGTAATAATTCTAAAGAACTAATTTCGTATTTAAGAAAAACATTTCCTGATATAAAGATTGGTATTTCAATAAAGCCTAAAACAGATGTTAATGCTATAATCGATTTGATTGAATTAGTAGATTTGGTTTTAGTTATGTCAGTTGAACCAGGTTTTGGCGGTCAAAAATTTATGCCTATGGCTATTGAAAAAATAAAGACAATTCGTAAATATATTTTAGAAAACAATTTAAATACATTAATTGAAGTTGATGGTGGTATTAACGTAGAAACAGCTAAATATTGCATTGATGCAGGAGTTGATATTTTAGTTGCAGGTACTTCTGTATTTAAAAGTGATGATATAAAAAAAGTATGCAATGATATGCTTGGTGAATAAAAATGAGAAAGTATGTTGTTATAACACCAAATACTGATATCACACTTTTAGAAAGGTATGTCGGTGTAGATTTTGTTGGCGTTGATGAGGGAATTCTTGTTGCTCATAAAAATGGTGTTAAGCTAAAAATGGCTATATCTGATTTTGAAAAAGTTTCACTAAACTACGTCTTGTCTTTTATGAATAAAGAAGATATATTGAGATACTCACACGAAAACAATCAAAGTAGATATGAAAAAATAGCAAGTTTCCTGGCTAAAAAGGGAGCTGAAGAAATAGTGATTTTAGCTCCACTTAGAGGTAAGCTTGATCACATTTATAACTTGCTTGTTTATCTAAAGAATGATAAAGTAAAAATATATCTTCAAGATAGTAATAATATGATTGCATATTATGGGGTGGGCAGCCACGTTATCACTAGACAGGATTATGAAAAGATTAGTATTATTCCTTTTCCAGAAGCAGTTATTACTATGGAACATGTCGTTAATCCAATAAAAAAGTATAAGATTACTTTTGGTCAAAACAGGGCGTTGCCAAATCAAATTTTAGAAAGGATTGCAGTTTTAAAAGTGGAGGAAGGCGGAGTTTTAGCTGCCTTAGAAAAATAGTATGTTAAAAGTAATTTTTCCAATCATTTCTTTAGTTTTATTAGTTTTAATTGTGATTCTAGCAATTATTTCAAATAAAAAAGTTAGGGAAGAGAGTTTTTCTCTTCGACGTTTCTTTCCTTTTGAAGCATTAACAGAATTAAAAGCACCTTCTTCTGTTTTATTTCTATGCCTAGTTGCTGTATTTATGGCTTCGACAGTTGAAAGCTACATTCTAACTTTCTTTAATCTTCCAACGGTAGTTGGTAAAGCTACAGCTTTATTCTTATCTGTTTCAACAATATTTATTTTAACTGCTTTTTCAATTAATTTAGTCGATTACAAAAAGCATGTTATATGCGATGTGTTATTATTTGTCTTAACTTCTTTAGGTTCGATATTAGCTTTCTTTACGACGCTAGATAATGAAGTTATATATAAGTTTAATTTTGTCTTAGGCATTATTATGGGAGTTGTTGGATTAGCTTTGCTAGTTAGTTTATTTGTTCCAAAACTTAAGTCGTGGATGTATTTAGAAAAATCAGAGGAAAATGGTAAAACAATTTACGTTAGACCAAAGAATTCAATCTTAGCAATTTATGAGTGGATGTTTATATTTGCGCATGGTCTAAATATGATTTTACTAGCTATAAATGGTATATTAGATTTATTAAGTTAAAAGAAAAAGGAGGCTTAGTGCCTCCTATTTTTTACTAGTTAAATAATTAAAGATTATTCAGCGGCTTCTGCAGCAACTGCAACATCTTTGTCAGCCTTACGTAATGTACGCATAGCTCTTGCGGAAACACGATAGGTTTTTCCGTCAATTTTTACTTTTTGTAAGTTAACTCCCCATCTTCTTCTTGTAGCTCTTAAAGAGTGGGAACGGTTGTTACCACTAGTTGGTTTCTTGCCGGTTAAAGGACAAACTCTAGACATATTGGCACCTCCTTATAAAATTCATGCTTAGTAATAATATCAAAAAAAGTTATAATTAGCAAGAGGATTATATTAATGTTTTTAATAATATAGCAAACTTCTTTGTTTTAGCAATATTAAAGTAAAAAAATAACATAGTTTAATAATATTTTAGTTATAATACACTTATATACATTAAAATTTAAATATCGACTTTTAAACACTTAAATAGCAATAATTAGTATTAAATATAATATTTTTTGGTAGGAAAATAGTTTATTTAATTAATTCGTTATAAATTTCTTTAGCAGCCTTTTCTGGCCCTTCTTTTCTTTCATAGCTTAGACGAGTTCTAATTCTTAATACTTTAACATTTGTCTTATAAAGTATTTCAAAGAATGATTCGATAATTTTTCTTGTTTTTTCTTCTTCTTGAACTGGGCCAAAAGGGTTAGCAAAGAAAGTTGAAACAATGCCTTTTTCAGAAGTTGTTTGCATTGTCATTCTTTTTCCTTCTATGAAATCAGCTATAGCTTTTTCTTTATCAGTGTATTTGATAAGTGTTTCGCCTTCAGAATAGTTATCAGCTAATAAGAAAGCATCAATTGGATAAAGTGTTGAAGATTCTAAATATGTTGACATAGGAATAACTAGTCTTGAATTAATAGATTCAGGATTAAAATAAATAGCTCTATCGATTGATTTAATCGAGTATGATTTATCTAAATCATCGAGTCTTACAAAAGCACCTGTTTCTGTGCCTTTAATATATAGTTTCCCATTAATGTTAACCATTGTTCCCATATCATCAAAGAGAGTGACAACATCAGCAATTTCATCGTAATTTAATGATTTTAGTGCTTCTAGTGTTTCGCTTTTTCCAGCCCCAGAGTCACCTAATATTGCAAAAACAATAGAAGTACCATCTGTCTTTTTAATCTTTATACCAGCGCCGTGAATAGGTAACTCATTATTATTTATTCTATTTAAATTATGAAGAGTAAGTATCATTTTTTTGACATATCCGAAATAGTCTATTTCAGGTGTGTCAGGACATACGCCAACATATGTTCCATCGTTTAATTTATAATAATAGCATTCTTTTATATGTTCATCTTCATATCCAAAAATCATGTAGAACTCTGGCTTTTCTTTATTAGCTTCATCAGGTGTAGCTAATTCAAATAAGTTACCTATTCCAATTACATAGTCTAAATATTTTTTAGATATGTAACATAATCCAAGAGAGCCACCAATTTTAACTCCAATAGATAAATAGTTATTTGAATCTATTTTTGTGATAGGATTATTTTTTTCTTTGAAAACTCCTTTTCTTGTATTGCTTTTTGTGTGTACTAAGAAAGGTGGTTTTATCATCATTGATTTAATGTAAAAAGAATTGTTAAAAGCTGATAATTCAACAGGTAAATCAAATGTAGTTTTAGTAATTAAAAAGCCTGCATTTGCACCACTAGGAAGCTCACGATAAATTCTTTGAGAAGTTCCTAAAATATTTTCATAAACATCTCTATAAGTGCTAATAACAAGTCTAGAGAATCTATCAATCGCCTCTAATAGTTCATATCTATCATTTGTTAAAGAATCTTCTAATAAGACATATCTTTGATTTTTTCTCCACTGATCGTATAGACCATCAGCTATTTTTAATAGGACTTGTTTATTTGAAAGATATTCAAAGCTTTTTTGTAGTTCTATATATGAAGTTTTTAAAAGTAATTGACACAAATTTGTTAGTTTTTCGCTTTGGTTATTACCAAAATTTAATTTTATAAATTCATAAACATCAGTTTGCTTTTTCTTTTGTTCATAAATATAGTTATCGACTATTTCCTTAAACGTTTTTGAAGTTAAAAGTTCTGTTGATGTACTTGGTCTTTTAACTGTGAAATCAAAAACATATACTTTATCATTGCTCATTGTAGGTCTCCTTTATTATTGATGGGAGTTTTGAAATTTCCTCTATGTTTAATCCTGATACAGCTATTCTAATCAAATTGTTTGATAACGGTACTAGAAAAACATGTTTACTTTCAAGCTTTTCAGCAAGTTCATAAGCGTTATTAGCATAAAAAGTTACATAGAAAGAACTTGTAGTTTGAATAATTTTAAACCCTACTTCTTTTAATCCATTAATTAGTAGAGAGTCTCTTTTTCTTAACAATCTCAAATTATTTTCGAGCTCACTATTAAATTTTTCTGTATTGTCTTTATTAGAGAATATGTTATTTGCTACACCTATTGAAACAGATGTAGGGCAAGAATAAATGCCTCTAGCAAGTTTATTAGCTCCTTTGGTAAAACTATCACATTCATCTTTTTTCATAAAGCCAAATAATGCTCCACCTCTTAATCCATATACAGATAATGTTTTACTCAATGAAAAGGCAAATAAAGACGTAACATTTTCTGAAAGTGTATCAGCATATTCGAAAATATATAATGGATCATTTGGTCCATAATTAATATAAGCTATATCAAATAATACGATAACGTGAGCGTTAGTCTTGGCTAAAACGTTTTTAAGGTTATTCAAATCTTCTTTGCTCATTGAATAACCAGTTGGATTTTCTGCCGGGTCGTTTATGACTAATATAATATCTTTTTGGATTTTAGCTAAATCGTTTATCTTATTTTCTAAATTTAAATAATCAAATTTACCATGTTCATCAATTAAGTTATATTTAATTACTTTTGATCCTGCTGTAGAGATTAATAAATCGTAGTTTGGCCAACCAGGAAAAGGAACTAGAATAGAATCTTGAGGATTAGAAAATAATTTAAATGCAAAGTAGCAAGCTCCTGTTCCTCCAAGAGTGCTTGAAAAACCAATTGAATATTTGTCGTTAAAATATTTGTATTTTTCTTGCAAAAGATACTTTAAAATAGATTCTTTATATTTATCACCACCAGTACATGGTGGATATGCTAGTTCTTTTGAGGCGTTATCTTTTAAATATTTATCGACACCTGAATACAAAATTAATTTTTTATCTTCAGAATAAAAAGATCCTACAGAACCATCGATTGTATCTTTAAACTCTAATTTAGCTTTTTTAGCTCTAGCAGATATTGAAAGTATATCTCCACGCATTGAATCGTGCTCTTTATTATTTAGCAAACTCATAAATAACCTCCTTTTATAGTCTTATATTAGGAGCATATAGTCCTTTTGGTAAAAGATTTTTAATTTTATTTGAAACTATACGACCATATCCTAAAGGAATATCCTTATACGTTACTACGACTTCTTCTTTTTTAGAATAATTAGTATTTAAAAATACTTCTGATCCTTTAATAAAGCTACATGCTTGTTCATAAGTGATCTCTACCTTTTTTATAGGGCAAAGAAATTTGTAATCATTGTCATAAATTATTTTAGAATGTTCTCTATTATCGTATATTTTTATGCCAGGTTTAATGATTTTTAATCCAGCAGGTAGTTTTTTTAATAAAGGGTGAATAACATATTGTTTTTCTATTTTGTCAACATTGTTCGACTTTAATAAATTTATATCAATTTTATCGCCTTTTATTTTTCTTAACTTTGATACATATTGTCCTTCGCCATTAAAAATATAAGGAAAAAGAATGTTTCCATATTTGGTCTTATATGTATCAAAAGAAGAATTAATATTAACAATTTCGATAGATTCATCTAAAGTAGCTTCTATAACTTCGTCATCTTCTTCATTTGAATATGAACATGTTGAATATAATATTTCTCCATTTAAAGCACAAAGTTTGATAGCCTTTTTTAGAAGCTGCTTTTGTATTAGTGAGCACTTTATAACTTTATCATAGGTCCAGTCTTCAAGCATTTTAGGCTCTTTGCAAAACATGCCACTTCCTGAACAAGGAGCATCTAATAATATTCTATCAAAAATAGAGTTGAACGAATCGTTAATTTCTTGTGGATCCATGCATGTTACTATGACATTGGCTAAACCCATTCTTTCAATGTTTTTGGCTAATTCATTGGCTCTTGAGAGAGAAATTTCATTGGCAATTATTAAATCATTAGGATGTTTTATTGCATATGTAATCGTTTTACCGCCAGGAGCTGCACACATGTCTAAAACTAAGTTTGTTTTGTCGTTTTTTGAAAATTGATTTGGAACAAAGGCACTTGATGGATCTAATAGATAATAAACTCCACCAAAATGAAGAACATTTAATCCTGGTTTTTCATCGTTTTGCCTATAGCAAAAAACATTATCCATTTCGTCTTTAAATGGGTAATCAATATAAGGTAAATGTTGTTTGACTAAATCTTTATATATAGGTTTAACAACTCCACCTTTGAAAGCTCCTGTTAAGTTTGATTCTAATAATTTTCTTTTTTCGCTTTCATTTAAATAAGTACAAATAGTTTCGTATGCTTCTTTTAATTCCATATGAAAATTATACAATATATATTTTATAAGTTAATATATTTTTGTTAATTTTAAATTATAGTTAAAATAAATTAATTTATTTATATATAAATTATATAATTATCAATAAGCGCTTTCATATATTTTTAGTAAAATAAAGTGATATATTTTATTTATGTAAGGAGAGTGAGTTGATTATGAAAAAAAGTAATAAAACAAAAAAATCCAAAAAAGTAGAATCGTTAGACTTAACAGATATTTATTTTTCAACATCTAAAAGATTTTATAAGACTAGACTTTTAAGAAAAAGAATATCAGAAGTATATAATTGTGAAGAATTGTATTGGACAGGTACATTAACTAAAGATTCAGTATTAACTTTAAAGAAAAAAGATGGAACAGTTTATCCAGATACAAATCTTAATGGAGCTGGTGTTACTTTTGATGGAGCAGCTAAAGATTTATTTAAAGTTGAAAATGCTTTAACCATTAAAAACGGAAATCAAGTCTATAATTATATGAATAAAGACTCAAAGATTGTTTTTATTGGAAAAAGAAAATCTCACACATATTTTGTTAGAATTTACGATAAAGAACCTTTGTCCAACAATAGATGGATTGTTATAAGTATCGACTAAAAATATAAGCAAGAAAAATATTACAAGGAGTAGTATATTCTTGCTTTTTTTAGTGCTCAAATGTAAATAATTGAAATATAACAATATCAAAATACTCGATTAAATAAGCTTTTTAGAACAGTATCAAATCATGGTTATAGTCTTTATTAATGTTTTAAATATTTATATATGTTATAATCAATGTATATTTTAAAGGAGCTAAATTATTTATGCGAATGGTTGATATCATCTTAAAAAAGAGAGATGGCGGACATCTAACTAAAGAAGAAATTAACTTTTTTATTGAAGGTTATGTAAAAGGAGATATTCCTGATTACCAAGTATCCGCTTTACTCATGACTATAGTTTATAAAGGCATGGAAAAAGATGAAATTTTTAACCTAACTGAAGCTATGATTAACTCTGGAGAAACATGTGACTTATCATCAATTCCTGGTGTTAAAGTTGATAAACATTCAACTGGTGGTGTCGGTGATAAAACAAGCCTTGTTTTAGGACCTATGGTTGCAAGTTGTGGCGCCAAATTAGCCAAAATGAGTGGAAGAGGTTTAGGACATACAGGTGGTACTTTAGATAAGTTAGAATCTATACCAGGTTTTAATATATCTTTAAGTAGCGAAGAATTTTTAGAGCAAGTTAAGAATATTGGTATGGCTATAATTGGCCAAACAGGTGATTTAGTACCTGCAGATAAAAAATTATATGCTTTAAGAGATGTAACTGGAACAGTTGATTCTATTCCATTAATTGCTGCTTCAATTATGTCCAAAAAGATAGCATCTGGAAGTGATACAATCTTACTTGATGTTAAATATGGTAATGGAGCATTCATGAAAAATCTTGAAGACGCTCGTATTCTTGCTAAAACTATGGTAGAAATTGGTAATTTCTTTGGTAGAGATACAAGAGCTGAAATTACAGATATGAGTGAACCTTTAGGTAAAGCTATTGGAAACAATCTTGAAGTTAAAGAAGCTGCTTTAACGCTATTAGGAAAAGGACCAAAAGATTTGACAGAACTTTGTTTAGATTCAGGTTCAACAATGCTTGTACAAGCTAAAATTGCATCTGACAAAGAAAGAGCTAGACAAATGCTTTTAGAACATTTAGAAAATGGTGATGCATTTGAAGTTTTGTGTAAGTTTGTTAAGGCACAAGGTGGCGATGAAAGTTATATTAGAGATTTAAGTAAATTTCCAATAGCTAGATATAAAGCTGAAGTTAGAAGTCCAATTGCAGGTTATATAAGCAAAATTAACGCCTTAGAAATTGGCTTATCAGCGATGAAATTAGGTGCAGGCAGAGAGAAAAAAGAAGATAGAATCGATATGTCTGCAGGTATTTTATTAAATAAAAAGATTGGCGATGCAGTAAAAAAAGATGAACTTTTAGCAACAATTTATACTGAACGCCCAAATTATGAATCTGTTTTAAAAGAGGTTTATAACGCTTTTGAAATTGTAAATGAAGAAGTCGGGACAAAACCAATAGTCATTGAAACAATAGAATGAATATAATATGTCATGGATAAGTACTTAGCCTCATTTATAGGGATAAGTTTTATCTTTGCAATGACAACAGCTGGATCAGCATTAGTATTCTTCTTTAAAAAGGATTTAAGCAAAAGAATTAAAGAGCTCCTTTTAGGGCTGGCATCTGGAGTCATGATGGCGGCTTCTATTTGGAGCCTTTTAATTCCAGCTTTAGAATCAAATAAAAACACTATATCAAACTACATAATAATTTCATGTACGTTTATTCTAGGTGGATTATTTATGTATTTGATAGACAGGATTTTACCACTCGTTAAACTGTCAAAAAGTGAAGACGTATTAAAAACTAAATCTGTATTAAGCAAAACATCAAAAATGTTTTTAGCTGTTACTATTCACAATATTCCTGAAGGATTATCTGTTGGATTAGCATTTGGTTCGGTGTTAGCAATAGCTGATTCAACTGATCAAATAGCTCTTATTTATTCAGCTTTAGGTTTGGCTTTAGGAATAGGAATCCAAAACTTTCCTGAAGGTGCAGCAGTATCTTTACCGATAAAAGCAGAAACTAAAAGTTCACTAAAAGCGTTTTTATATGGAACTTTAAGTGGAGCAGTAGAACCAATTGCAGCTATACTAGGTATTTTACTAGCTTCAACTTTAAGTGTTGTTATGCCTTTTGCTTTATCGTTTGCAGCAGGTTCAATGATCTATGTTGTTATTGATGAACTTATTCCTTCGTCTAGCAGTGAAGAATCACATTTTGGAACTTTCGGTGCCATGATAGGTTTTGCTATTATGATGTTATTGGATGTTTCATTAGGTTGATATTAGTCACTATATAGTTAATTAAATAATATATATTTAATTTTTCTATAATAGTGACTTTTTAATTTCAATAAAATATAAATAGTGTCGTACGTAAGTAAATTATGTCGAAATAAAGTTATTTTTTAAATAGATAATTTTTAAGGTGATAAAGTCTTTTGTAGAGGTGAGAATGTGTGGAAAATAAAATTAAAATTTCATCGTTTGATGATGGCTTAGTTATAAAAATAAGCGGTGAATTAGATTCGTATAAAACGATGATTTATAAAGATAAAATTTGTCTTTCTATTGCAACTAAAAAACCACATTTATTGTTGTTTGATTTAAAAGAATTAACTTTTTTAGACAGTGCTGGAATTGGTTTGATTTTGGGAAGATATAATGAAATTAAAAAGATTAATGGTTTAGTTGGATTGATTGGATTAAATACTTATTCACGGAGAATTGTTAATCTTACAGGTTTAACGACAATTATAAAAGAATATAAATCAGTTGCTAGTTTTAAAAAGGAGGCTCAAATAAAACTATGACAAACAATATGGAGATAAAATTTTCAGCAACTCTTTCAAATGAGTGCTTAGCTAGGACAGCAGTTATCAGCTTTGTAAGTCAACTTAATCCGAGCATGGAAACAATAAGTGAAATTAAAACAATAGTTTCTGAAGCAGTTAGTAATGCTATTATACATGGATATCATTTAGATGCGAGCAAAGATGTTTACATTAAATGCTCCATTGATGACAAAAATTTAAATATGATAATATCTGATTTTGGAAAAGGAATTGCTGATTTGAAATTAGCATTAACACCACACTTTACTTCTAGACCAGACCTTGAAAGAGCAGGAATGGGTTTGACTATAATCCAAAGCTTGTCAGATTCATTTGAGATAAAGTCTGTTTTAAATATGGGTACAAAACTTATAATAAAAAAGAAAGTTGTTTCTAAAGATATAGAGGCTTGTTTAGATGAACAAGGACTTTATTGAGCTTTTAAAAAAAGCACAGCAAGGCGATGAAAGAGCTCTAGAAAAATGCTATACAGAAAATAAGCTGCTTATAATGTCTTTATTAGGAAGATTCCACTATAATAATGCTGAAAAAGAGGATTTGTTTCAAGTTGCTTCTATGGGGTTAATAAAAGCAATTCAAAACTTCAATGTATCTTATAACGTTGAATTTTCAACATATGCTGTACCGTTAATACTTGGAGAAATACGTAGATATTTTAGAGAATCTTCAACATTAAAAGTTGCTAGATCTATTAAAGAACTATCATCAAAAATAGCATCAATTGAATCAGATTATTTGAAATCAAACAATTGTGTTCCAAGTGTAAATTATCTTTCTGAAAAATTAAATGTCAGTGTTGAAGATATTATGGTTGCTTTGGATTCAAGAAATCCTGTAACAAGTTTGGATGATCCTTTACGTGATGATAATTCTTTAACTTTAGCTGATACGTTAGGTGAAAATGATCAAAAACTCATGTCTGAATATTTAGATATTCATATGGCAATGGAAAAACTAAATAGAAAGGAACAGTTATTTGTTCATTTACGTTTCTATGAAGGATTAACTCAAAGTGAAATAGCTCAACGATTATTTACATCACAAGTGCAAATTTCACGCCTTGAAAAATCTGTACTTGAAAAAATGAGACAGATTTTATCAAAAGTAGTTTAATTTGATTTAAAGTCACCACACTAAATGTGAGGTGATTATAATGCAAAACAAAATATATGAAAGATTAGCGGCTGAAGCAGCACCAAAAAAACATGTTTTAAAAAATGTTGCTTTAGCTTTTTTATGTGGTGGAATAATTGCATTAGTTATGCAAGGCTTTTTTGATTTATTCATAAAAGTTGGAAATGTAAGTAAAGAAGATGCGCTTCTTTATAACGCCATTATAGCTATAGAATCGACAATGATTTTAACTATGACAGGTGTATATAAAAAGATGGCTCAAATTTTTGGTGCTGGTTTATTTATACCAATTACTGGATTTGCTAATAGTGTTATATCTGAAGGTATTGAGTACCATACTGAGGGCTTAATATTTGGTATAGGTAGTCGACTTATGTCATTGGCTGGTTCAGTTATCGCTTATGGTACTTTAGGTGCAACTATTTATGGATTAATTGCATTTATCTTATATTCTTGTGGGGTAAATATATGAGCTTTTCATGTGATGTAAATAATGTTTATTGTACAGCAGTAGGAACAGCTGTAGGAAGAAAAGAAAAAGAAGGACCTTTGGGACGATATTTTGACATTTTTTATAGTAACGACAAGTGTGGAGAGAAAAACTATGAATCAGGAGAGATAAAATTATTAAGTGATGCTTATGCTTCTTGTTTAAAAAGAGCTAAGATAAAAAGAGAAGCAATTGATTTATTTATTGCGGGTGATCTTAATAATCAAATTGCTTGTTCATCTAAAATGGCATCTTCTTTAGATAATAGTTTCATAGGTGTTTATGGCGCTTGTGCAACTTCTATGCTGGGAAATGCTATAGGTTCTTTATTGTTATCAGCAAATTATGTGGATAATGTTATGGTAGGGTCTACTAGTTCTTTTGCCACAGCTGAACGTCAATTTAGATATCCTCAAGAGTATGGATTACCAAAAAGGGAAAGTGTAACAACAACAGTTACTGGTAGTGCAGTATTACTTTTATCGCATAAAATTTCAAAAGTTAAAATTTCAAAAATAACATTAGGCGAAGTTTGTTCTCCAAGTTCTTATGACACGACAGATATGGGAACGCCGATGGCTTTAGCGGCTTATGATACAATTTTAAAGCACCTAAAAAATAACAATGAAACTTTTGCAGACTACGATTTAATTTTAACAGGCGATTTATCGATAGTTGGTAGTTGTATGTTGAAAAAATTGTTTTTAGAAACAGGATTGAAATTAAATAATCATGCTGATTGTGGTGAGTTAATATATAACATAAAAAAGCAAAAAGTTTTTAGTGGAGGTAGTGGCGCTGCTTGTTGCCCGCTTGTGACATATACATATATTTTTGACAAGATTATTAGGGGTGTATTTAAAAGAGTATTGGTTGTTGCAACAGGTGCATTACATGCACCGATTTATGTTTATCAAAAAAAGACAATTCCAACTATTGCGCACGCAATAGTGTTTGAAAGGAATTAATTATGGAATATATTTTAAGCTTTTTATTTTGTGGATTTGTTTGTGCGTTGGCACAATTCATATATGATAAAACAAAACTTACTCCAGGGCATATTACATCTCTTTTTGTTTTAATAGGAATTATTTTGGAGGCATTTGGTATTTATTCTATTCTAATAGAATATTTGCCGGGCGGTGCTGGTATGCCAATTTTGAACTTCGGGTATTTATTAGCTAATTCAGTTAAAAAAGGAGTAGTTGAAAATGGAATAATTGGAATATTTAAAAATATGTTTGTTCCTGTTTCAGCTTCTTTGAGTATTGTTTTATTAAGTGGGGTCATAGCTGGATTTATCAGCAAATTAAAACCATGAAAAAGACAACGTTTGCAGTTATGCTAGATTCTTATTTAAAAATAGGAATGAAAATTGAGAATAATTTTGATGCAGTGAGAAGAGAAGTAAAATACAAAGGAAAAAATGGTGTTTTATATTTTTTATCTACTTTGACTTCATCTGTACAAATAATGGGCATTATTGAATCTTTAGTAAATGTAGATATAACAAAATATGTTAGCAAAGAAATATATGTTGGTCCAATTTCATATGATGATGATTACAAAAATATTTTGAAATTATGTTTGTCTGGTGTCGCTTGTTTGATCTTGGATGATTATGATAAAGCAATAATGATAGAAACACGTGAATATCCAACACGTTCTATTTCTGAACCTACTACTGAAAAAACTATTAGAGGAAGCAAAGATGGATTTAACGAGTCAATTAATACAAATATTGGATTAATTAGAAGAAGAATAAGAGATAAAAATTTGACTATCGATTTATTTTCAATTGGAAAAAAATCAAAAACAGATGTTGCTTTAATATATTTAGACGATTGTGTTGACGAAAAAATTAAAAATGAAATTAAGTTAAAACTAAACAATATTGATGTAGATAGTTTAGTTATGAGTGATAGGGCACTTGAAGAAATAATATTTAAACAAAATAAATCTCTTTTTCCTTTAGTTAGATACACAGAAAGACCAGATGTCGCTTCTATTGAACTATATCAAGGAAAAATGATTATTATGGTTGATACAAGTGCATCAGTGATAGTTACACCGACGACAATATTTGATCATGTTCACCACGTCGAAGAATATAGAGAATCTCCTTTTTCGGGTACTTTTTTAAGACTAATTAGAAACTTAGCTATTATATTATCTATTTTTTTGATTCCTTTGTGGTTAGCTTTAGTTACTGAAACTGACATAAATAACTATTTCATTTTAAAACCGAGCAAAGAAACAGCTATTCCAATAATTGTACAAATATTACTTGCTGAACTATTTATGGAAATGATTAGAATTGCTATTGTCCATACACCAAGTGAGCTTACTTCAGCTATTTCTATGGTATCAGCCATAATTTTAGGATCGGTCAGTATAGAATTGGAAATATTCCTTCCAGAAATACTTGTTTATGTGTCTTTTGAAACTATAGCTAGCTTTGCTACACCAAGTTATGAATTGTCTAATGCAAATAAACTCACAAAGTATTATTTACTTTTTTTAACAGCATTATTTGGAAGGGTCGGTTTTTTAATTGGAACTACAATTTTTATATGTTATTTATCTAGTGTTAATATTTTAGGAATTCCATATTTATATCCTATCGTTCCTTTTGATATAAGAAAAGCAGGTAGTTTATTTTTTAGAAGAAAGGGAAATAAAACATTATAAAAAAGTTGCTATGTTTTTTAACATAACAACTTAATTTTTATTTATGAAAGTTATTCTAAATATGAACGCTCTTGTTCATCTATATGCAATCCTAGTATAGCATCGTGCAAAGTTAGTCTCTTTCTACTGAAAGAAATTAATACTAATGTGATAAGAACTTCGAACACGATACCAAGCCACTTAAATAGCATGTAAACAAGTATTAGTTCAACAAGTTGAATAATCAAAAATCTCAAAGCTACTTTTAAGTTAGAAGCGACGATGTTATCTCTATCGACTAGGTTTGCATTACAAGCAAGCATGCCTAGAGTTTTGTGTCTCTTATTGGTTAAAGGAATTATAAGTTGAAAAATTAATGAACTAATACACATGCAACCAATTAGATTGATAACATAGATGGCGTAGAATTTATCAAAGGCTTTATCATATCCTTCTTGTTGAGAAAGTAAATCATCTAGTTCGTTAGTCTTTTCTATATATTTATTTGTAGCATCTTTTTCGGATAAACCTTCGCTTTCAATCAAAATTTCGATATATTTGTCGCCGTCTATCCTATAAAGACCATAAGAACTTTTTTTGTATGGAACATCTTGTTCAACACAAATTTGTTCAAACATATTATTTAAAGAGGTTATCTCGTTTTTAGCAATTGCTGGGATAGTTATATTTCCTAAACTAAAGAACAAACCTACGGCTAAGCCTAACGTTGTAATTCCATCAATTAGATAAATGAATAATCTTTTCCAAATAGAGTATTTTTGAGTGCTGTTTTCAAATACGCTAGGATTATCCATTAATCTTACCCTTTCCTATAGAGCCAAAGACTTCACATCTATTTTTAATAACTTCTTGAATACCTTTTTTACCTGGACCAATAATCTTTCTTGGATCAATTTCATCTGGATTGTCTTTAATAATTTCATGGACAATTTTTACCCAAGCACATAAACAATCTGTATTGACATTAATTTTTGCTGTACCAAGAGAAATGGCTCTTCTAATTTGATCATCAGGAATTCCTGAACCACCATGGAGGACAAGTGGAATTTTAACTAAATTGTGAATTTCATCCATTTCTTTAAAGCCTAATTTAGGTTCACCTTTGTATATACCGTGTTGTGAACCTAAAGCTGGAGCTAATGCATCGATACCTGTTTCATCGACCATAGTTTTACATTCATCTTTATTTGCATAGAAAGATTCTGCAATAACTTGATCTTCTTTACCACCAATTTTTCCAAGCTCAGATTCAACACTTATACCTCTTGCATGAGCGTATTCTACTACTTTCTTTGTAATAGCCATATTTTCTTCAAATGGATGTTTTGAAGCATCGATCATAACAGATGTAAATCCTTCATCAATTGCTCCTTTGCAAGCTTCATAAGAAGAAGCGTGATCTAAGTGGATTGCAACAGGAATTGTAATATTATTTTTTTGAATATAGGCTTTTATTAATTGAGTTACGACATAAAAGCCCCCCATATATTTCGCGCCATTTTGTGATACGCCTAATATTACTGGCGTTTGTAATTCTTGGCATTCATCCAAAACTGCAGAAATCCATTCTAAGTTCCATACATTGAATTGTGGAACTGCATAATGGCCTTTTTCTGCATCGATTAACATTTGCTTCATGTTTACTAAATTCATAGTTAAATTTCTCCGAATATATTACAAGTATAACATTGAATTTTAAAATTAAAATGTTTTTTACAACTAAAATTGTAAAAATAATATTAAAATTGGAAGCGCTTACTTGACATTAACTTTTCTTAGCTATACTATATTAACGATTTAAAAATTCATTTTTAGACCACGGGAGGATATTATATGAAAATGAAAAAAATCGTACCATTAGTATTAGCTGCTTGCACAATACTTACTGGTTGTAATCATGGCGGCACAGGTGGTAATTCAAACTTAAAGAATGAAACTATTATTGCTGCTGAAGGAATGACATACGATGAATTGCTTGCAAAGGCAAAAGAAGAAGTTGGAAATGGAACCGTTAGTGTCTATGGTAACTCTTCACAATTAGAAAAAGCCTTGAAAAAATTCACAGAAGAAACAGGCATTAAGGTTAATAACACAAAAGAAGGTGATGCTGATATTTACAATCACTTATCAACAGCTTTCCAATCTAATACATATATTGCTGATATGGTCTTGTTACAAGATGGTAACATGTTACAAAGCGAAATGCTCGATCCAGGCTACTTATTGAACTTCATTCCAAAAGAAGCTAGTGGAACAATCGCTGATGATGACACAGTTCCAATGGCAGCTGTTTACTTAAATAAAATCTTTATGTATAACAACTTCAATGCTGAAGGAACAGAACGCTCATTAAAGAACTATATTACAAATGTCTGGCAATTAGCTGGTACAGCTGCAGATAAAGGACACATTGCAAATCCATCATTTAAGACACCAACAACAGAAAACGTCAACATGAACTTCTTAGTTATGTTAACATCTGATGCATATGTTGCAAAACTTAAGACAGCATATAAGAATTTCTATGGAAAAGACTATGTTGAAGAAAAAGCTTATAAGAACATTGGCTATAAGTGGGTTGCTGAATTCTTAAAGAACTCTCAAGCTCATGACTCTGATGGTACAGCTTGTAAAAATGTTGCTAAGGCTAAAGGTGGTACCGTTGCTTTAGTTAACTACAACAAGATTAAAGATTTAAAGGGCGATGATGTCTATGGTGCTGAAAATGTTAACAACTTATCATTCCCATCACTCGAATTAGGTGATAAGAAAGTTGATGGCTTCGGTGGCTTCTGCTACAAGATGTATTCAATGGTCGCTGCAAACGCTAAATATCCATATGCTGCTTGTGCTTTAGTTAGCTACATTACATCAAAAGCTGGATTCGAAAACGCTTGGGGTGCAAAAGCTGGTTACTATTCAACAAATAAAACAACAAAAATTGCTTCTAACGATAAAGAAATTGCTTGGTGGAAGGAACGTTTAGTCGTCGAAGATCCAGAAGTTGTTGCAGCAAACTATGAAGATGTTTCTATGTTTGTCAAACAATACGAAGGCAAATAAATTAATAAGAATTTAATTTAAACTTGTGGTGCAGCTTTTATAGTTGCACCACTTTATATGAAATAAGGAGCAAAAAATGAGTGATACAATATCTATAAACGAAAATAAGACTCCTGATAATGGCGAAAAAGGTGAATTGAAAGGCTTTGCAAAGTTCCTAAATTTCTTAAAGAGCTATTTCTCAAAACCATCAAATATAATTTTGATAATATTTGCCATTCTTCTTACGTTAACAGTTGTTATTCCACTTGTATTCCTTTTATATAATACTGTTCTTGTTCACCAAGGTGAGGCAAGACGTTTAGGAGTAGCAGTTGGATCTCTAACCTTAAATCACTGGTATAGTATATTCTTCCAAAGCAAATATAACTATGCAGTAACAACATTCTATAAGCCTTTAGTCAACTCAGTTGGAATGGCTTTAGTAGCGTGTCTTATTTCTTTAATTATTGGTGGCGGAATTGCTTGGTTAATAACAAGATCCGACTTCCCAGCTAAAAAATTTATTTCTACAGTATTTGTTTTCCCATATATCATGCCATCATGGTCAATTGCTATGTTCTGGGAAAACTTCTTCAAAAACAATGTCAACTTGGTTGGTGCTCAAGCACAGATTGGTATGCTTCAATCACTTACTCGTATAGCAGTACCTGGTGGAATGGTTTATGGCTTCTGGCCATGTGCAATCTGCTTAGGTATTCACTATGCACCATTTGCTTATATCTTAATCGGTGGTATCTTACGTAATATGGATGCTAACTTAGAAGAAGCAGCAACTATTTTAAAAGCCACAAGATTTAAGATTTTAAGAAGAATTACATTACCAATCGTTATGCCAGCACTTCTTTCAACAGTCTTGTTGGTATTTGCAAGTTCGGTAAGTAGTTACACAGTTCCAGCTTTCTTAGGAACAAAATCAGGCTTTATGACTTTGTCTTTACAAATGAAGAGCTTAATTAATGGTTCTCAATATAAAGGACAAGGTTACGTTATGGCTACGGTATTAATGCTATTTAGTATTCTTATCTTAATGGTCAACCAATTTGTTACAAACTCAAGAAGATCATTCACAACCGTCACTGGTAAATCTTCACAAGTTTCACTTGTAAAATTAGGCAAAGTAGGTAAACCGATTATTACGACAATTGTCGTTTTCTATGCAGCTTTCTTTGCAATTATTCCACTTATTTCTTTCGCATTAGAATCATTCTTAGAAGTATCTGGTGATTATTCAACATTTACACTTTATTATTGGATTACGAGTGAACAAACTAACGCTTATATCACAGGATCTGTTGGTATTTTTAGAAATAAGGAAATTTGGAGAGCATTTGGTAACTCATTATTAATTTCTATTATTTGTGCTTTAATCGCTGGTACATTTGGTATCTTGGTTGGTTATGGTGTTGCTAAAAAACGTGGTAGCAGACTTGCAAACTACGTAAGTAACTTAGCCTTCTTACCATACTTAATTCCAGCAATGTCATTTGCAACTATCTATTTAATTATGTCTTACACAAAGGCATTAAGTTTCTTAAATGGCTCGCTATTATTATTGATTGTCGTTGGTTCTATTAAATTCTTACCATTCGCATCTAAATCAGGTACAAATGCTATGCTTCAATTATCAAATGAAATTGAAGAAGCAGCCATTATTGTTGGAGTACCATGGTGGAAACGTATGGTTAGAGTTTTATTCCCAATTCAAAAATCTAGCTTTATTTCAGGTTACTTATTACCATTCGTTTCCTGTATGCGTGAATTGACATTGTTCGTTTTATTAACAGGTTCAAGTACAATTTTAACAGCCGTATTACAAAACTACGAAAAATATGACTGTGTCCAAATCAGTAATGGTATTAACTTAATTATCATTGTCTCAGTATTAGTTATTAACTTAGTTGTAAACAAGTTAACAGGTGCATCTATTGATAAAGGTGTAGGAGGTTAAAAATATGCCAGAGATTATTTTAAAAAATGTTACAAAGAGATGGGGAAAATTTGTCGGTGTAGATAATTTGAACATGGTCATTAAAGATCGTGGATTCGTTACTTTACTTGGCCCATCTGGTTGTGGTAAAACTACAACTCTTCGTATGATTGCTGGACTTGAAACTCCAACATCTGGACAAATTATCATTGATGGTGTAACAGTATTTGATTCTGAAAAAGGTATCAATATTTCACCAGCTAAAAGAAATGTTGGTTTCTTATTCCAAAACTATGCTTTGTGGCCACATATGACTGTTTATCAAAACATTGCATTCGGTCTTGAAAACTTAAAGTGGAAAAAGGAACAAATTAAAGAACGTGTTGACGAATTACTCAAGATGTTAAAAATTGAAGAATTTGTTGGAAGATATCCAAGTGAATTATCAGGTGGTCAACAACAACGTGTTGCTATTGCTAGAACATTAGCACCAAATCCAAAAGTTCTCTTTATGGATGAACCACTTTCAAACTTAGATGCTAAGTTACGTCTTGAAATGAGAACTGAGTTAAAACGTCTCCATACAGAAACTAACTCAACTTTCGTTTATGTTACACACGATCAACTTGAAGCTATGACACTTGCTACTGAAGTTTGTTTGATGAAAAATGGACTTTTACAACAATATGCTCCACCACTTTATGTTTATTCGAATCCAAACAATTTATTTGTTGCCGATTTCGTTGGTAACCCAGCTATGAACTTCATTCCAGCTAAGGTTCAACAAATTGATGAATTAACATATGAAGTCAGATTCCATAATGTTGTAACAAGATTTACAGCTAATGAACCATTTGAATTACCAAGTGAAGATGTCGTTTTAGGTATTAGACCTGAATTCGTTGAAATAAGCGATAAAGGTTTAGCTGCAAAAGTTTATTCAACATTACCAGCAGGTATGGAAACAACTGTTAAAGTTAATGTTGGTCAAGACATCTTAACTTCTGTTGTATTCGGTATTATTGACTATAAAGTTGATGAAGATATTCATATTAACTTTAAAGGAAATAGTATTATCTTATTTGATAAAGCAAGCACAAATAGACTTGTTGATGGTAAATTAGATTTAGTCGATTAATAAAATAAGCTATTAGGAGTAAAATCTTAATAGCTTTTAACTTGTAAAAAAATAATTACAAACAATAAAAAATGGTAATATCATTGATTAAATATAATATCTATTGTAATATTAGTTAAACAAAAATGCTTGTTGTCATAAAGCTTTGTTTAAAAAATTGATTCTAACAATTTAAAGAGAATACGATTAGTTAGAAAGGTTCATAGGGTTGTGCTATGAACCTACTTTTTTTTTGAAATTGAAAAAGCTATTTATATATAATTTTCTTTTTATTTGTTGTATAATTCAATCAATATGGAAAACTTTATTGATTCATTCGAAGTAGATGGAAACGATAAGCCAGTAGTTAAAGGTTGGAGATTGACTTTAGGTTATGCTGGCTTCTTTATGATCGTTGTAGGCATAATGCTTTTAGTCCCATTGATTACTTTAATATTTTATCCAAGTGAAGCTAAATACTTTATACATTTTTTGATTGTAGGTTTATTAAATATAATTATAGGATGTATACCATTTTTTAGATATATTTATAAACGCAAGCACGCTCAATTAGCTACACACCAAGATGCATGTATTGTAGTCTTATGTTGGATATTAGCTATTGTTATGTGTGCTATACCATTTGCTACTTCAGGACTTTTAACTTTTTCCCAGGCAATATTTGAATCTGCATCAGGAATTACAACGTGTGGGTTAAGCATTGTTTCTGATTTTGATAATTTCCCACATATTTTCTTCATCTTAAGAAGTCTAACTCATTTAGTTGGTGGTATTGGATTAGTATTGGTTATGATATCAGCTCTTTCTGATAGATATGGAATGAAGTTATATGCATCTGAAGGACACTATGACAGATTTATGCCAAATCTATTAAAGAGTTCCCGTGCTATTTTATTAATTTATTTAGGATTTATAATTTCAGGTGTTATAGCTTATGTAATCTGTGGTATGCCAGTATTTGATGCTATTGTCCATTCAATTGCTGCTGTTGCTACAGGAGGATTTTCAAATAAAGCTGATAGCATTGGCTTTTATAATTCGCGTTCTATAGAAATTGTTTCAATGGTTTTAATGCTTTGTGGATCAACAAACTTCTTATCACACGTATTTTTATTTAAAGGGAAGTTTAAAAACTTCTTTATGTATTGTGAAAACAAATTTATGTATGCTTTTTATGCTGTTGTTATTCCTTTAGCAGCTATTGGATTATTCTGCGCATATGATAAATACTCTATAGGTGATTCATTTTTAATTAGTGCTTTCCACGTTATTTCAGCATTATCAACAACTGGGTTTCAAACAGTTAAAATTTCACCTTCAACAGCGAGTTCTTTCTTGTTTATATTAACGCTTTGTATGCTTATTGGTGGTCAAACAAACTCCACTGCTGGTGGCTTAAAAATATATAGATTAAATTTAATGATTAAATCTATATATATCAAAATGAAAGATTCTTTGATGAAAACTAAAACTGTCCACTATTATCGTGTATATCAATTGGATGAGGAAACTTATATCACAAACGAAACGTTACAGGAGAACAATTTGTTCCTAGTAACTTGGATTGCAATTTATTTTATATCTATTTTAGTATATTGCTTTGCAGGTATTCCTTTTGTAGAATCTATATTTGAAGTCGCTTCGATATTAGGAACGGTTGGTATGTCAATGGGTGGAATTACAGCTAATTCACCAGCCTTTATATTTTATTTTAGCGCATTGATTATGCTCATAGGCAGATTAGAAGTATTTGTTGTTTTCTATGGAATTATTTATTCTATTAGAACTCCAATATCAAAAATATTAACTTTTAAATCTCGTAGAAAGGAGTAATTTTATGCTATTAAGATCAAGAAGAATTGTTTATGTTATAGGTTGCTCTAGTATGGGTGCATACATTGCTGGGGCAATGTCAAAGTTAAATTTTGACGTTTATGTTATTGATGTTAAAGAAGATGCATTCCGTAACTTACCACCAGATTATTCTGGCTTCAAACAAGTTGGTGATGCTTGTGATACCGATTTTTTAAGTCATCAAATTTCTAAATCTGCTTATCTTGTTTTAGTAGCTACAAATTCAGACAACGTCAATTCATTTGCTGCTCAATATATTAAAAAGATTATTGGAGTTGATTTGGTTATAGCTAGAATTTACGATGTAGAAAAGCATGTTTTATTAGATAATTCTGGAATAAAGATTATTTATCCATCACTTTTAACAGCTGGTAAATTCTTTGATATAGTTAAAGATTATAATAAGGAAGGAGAATAAAATTATGAAAATAGTCATTGCTGGTGGCCAAAGTAAGGCAGACTTCCTTATTGAGATGTTTAAGAAAGAACATCATAAATTAGTAGTAATTAATGATAGTTTAAGTTATGGCACATATTTAGCCAAAAAGCATAAAGTTGACGTTATAATTAATGATCCAACTAGTAAGTTTGTCTTAGAAGAAGCACAAATTGAGAACTTTGATGTTTTAGTTGCTCTTCTTCCAAATGATGCTGATAACTTAGCTTTATGCCAAATTGCTAAGAGTGTATTTAGTGTCAAGAAAACTGTCGCTAGTGTTTCCGACCCACGTAACGTTCAATATTTTAGAATGATGGGAGTTGACACAGCTATTAGTGCAACATATATGATTTCAAAATACATTGAAAAGGCCTCTGTATTAGAAGGTATAGCTAGATCGATAGTTACTGAGTTTGAAGCTTTAGCAATTACAACTATTACTATAGAAAAAAACTCAATTATGGCTGATAAATCATTAGCTGTTATTAATTTGCCATCAGGTATTTCAATTGGTGCTGTAATGCGTGAAAATGATGTTATAGTTCCACGTGGTTCAACAGTACTTTATCCAGGAGATAAGGTGTTAGTAATCTCTAGTTCAAAGCAACAACAAGATGCTATTGACCTTTTTGCACAGACAAAATGATTATAGTTCAAGTACAAAATGCTGTAAAAGAATATAATGGAGTTCCTTTATTTTCTCCAGTTTCTTTTGAGATAAATGAAAAAGAAAGAATAGCTTTAATCGGTCCTAATGGAACAGGTAAATCTACAATTATTAAAATGATAACTGGTGAGTTAGAGACTGATTCTGGCAAGGTTGTCATTGGAAAAGGTTTCACTATTGGATATTTATCACAAAGTGTTATTTCCGATTTAGGAAATACATTGTATGAAGAAGCTTCATCTGTCTTTGCTGATTTAGAAAAGATAGGTAAAGACTTACAAGTTATGTGTCATAGGTTAGAAACTGAATACGATAATCAAGAGCTATTAGAAACATATTCAAAATTAGAAACTAAGTTTTCAGAACTTGGTGGCTATGACTATCATTACAAAATCGATATGATGTTAGGCAAATTTGGTTTTGATAAAAAAGATTTTGATAGACCAATATCAACTTTTAGTGGTGGTGAAAGAATGAAAATGGCTTTTGCCAAAATTCTTTTAATGAAACCAGATTTATTGCTATTGGATGAACCAACTAACCATCTAGATATCGATACAATAGAATGGCTAGAGTCTTATTTAAAGACATATCCGGGATCTGTCTTTTTTGTCTCTCACGACCGTTATTTTATAAATGCTTTAGCTAATAAAATCATTGAATTAGATCAACATAAGATTGAAACTTATATCGGCGATTATGAAAAATATGCTGTCTTGAAGAAAGAAAGATATGAGCAACAGTTAAAAGCATATAAACATCAACAAGCTGAAATGAAAAAACTAGAATGGTTTATTACATACTACATGCCTAAACCACGTTTTGTTTCAAGAGCTCATGATAGAGAAAAGAAATTAGCGCGTTTAAAACAAAATGCCATTGAAGCACCAAAAGAGACTAAGAATAAAATTAGTATGAATATCACTGGTGAAATTCGCAAAGGTAAAAAATTAATTTCTATCGAAAATATGACGGTTGGCTATGATGAACCTTTAGTTAGCAATATTAATTTGTTAATTGAAGGAGGAGATAAACTTGCAATTTTAGGACCTAATGGATCTGGCAAAACAACATTTATAAAAACAATAAAAGGTGAGCTTAGACCATTGAGTGGTGAATGTGAGTTTTTAACAGAATTAAATATAGGTTATTTAAGGCAAGATGGTATTAATCTACGTAGTCCTCAAACTATTTTTGAATATTTTAGAGATATGTATCCAGAAATGTCTAATCAAGAAATATACAACCATTTAGGAAGATATGCTTTTTCTTATGATGAAGTTAATGAAAAAGTAATAGATAATCTTTCTGGTGGTGAAAGAATGCGCGTTGTTATTGCTGAAATGGTTTTACGTCACTATGATGTTTTGATCTTAGATGAACCAACGAACCATTTAGATATGATGACAAAAGAAGAGTTAATTGAAGCTTTAAACGATTATAAAGGAACACTTCTTGTAGTATCACACGATCGTTATTTCGTCGATAAAGTAACTAATAAATTAATATTCTTCCACAATCATAAAACTTTATATTATGCCGGTGGAACATATTCAGAATTTAAAGTTGACGTTTTAGATCCTTTAGTTAATAAAGAAAATGAAGAGATTAGTAATCAAAAAGCTCTTGAAGAACAACTAGAACGCGAAAAGTACAAAGCTCAAGTTAAGACTGAAAAGAAAAAGATTAATAAACCTAGACCAAAGTTGGCTAAAAATAAAATTGAAGAAAAACTTGCAAGACTTGAAAGAGATTTGAGTGTAAAGCACTCTTATTTAGACTTACCTGAATATTATCAAAATAGCCAAAAAATGAACGAACTCAGTCAGGAAATAAGCTCACTTGAAAAAGAATATGAATCATTAATTGATGAATTGTCATTATATGATGAAGATTAATATTATGTTGCTTAAATAGAAATATTTAAAGGACTTTTATTTAAACGAAGAAAAATAATGATATAATTAAAACGAAAGGATGAATACCATGACAGAAAAAGAAGAATTAATTATTCCATTTGATGAAATTAAGAACAACAAAGAAATTAATACTTATATTACTCAAGCAAATGCGTCTTTATCGGCAATGGGGTTTACAGAACACTCATTTGGACATGTTACAATATGTGTAAATGTTGTTAAAGACTTATTAACAAAACTAGGTTATTCTAAAAGAGAAATAAATTTAGGTCAGATTGCTGCATATATGCACGATATTGGAAACGTAGTTAATAGAAATGATCACGCTCAAACAGGTGCTGTTATGGCATTTAGAATTTTGGATAATTTAGGCATGATGGTAGAAGATATAGCTACAATCGTTACAGCTATAGGTAATCACGATGATTCAACTGCTTATCCTGTAAATGCTATTACAGCAGCATTAATTTTAGCTGATAAAACAGATGTTAGACGTTCAAGGGTAACTAATAAAGATAGAACGACATTTGACATTCACGATAGAGTAAATTTTGCTGCTGTTCAAAACTCTGTAAATTTGGATACTGAGGCTAAAACTTTCACGTTAAAGATAGTAATCGATACAGAAATATGTTCGGTTATGGATTACTTTGAAATATTCTTGGAAAGAATGATCCTTTGCAAAAAAGCAGCAAAGAAATTAGGATTAGAGTTTAGACTAATTATTAACGATTTAAGCGTAATTTAAATAATAAAAAAACACCATGTTGAATGATACTATATTATAAAATGTACATAGTAAAATGACTTTTAATAAAAAAGTATTTTCTACTCATTGGTGTTTTTTTATTTGACTATATCATTGCGACTCTTTTTAAAACTGAAGTTATTACAGAACTTAATTCAGCAAATGTTGCATCGACTTTTCCACGCATATAATCAACTACTAAATGAACAAATGCATTTGTCATCATATCGATTTCCATAAGCTTTATTTTTTGATTGCTAGATAATCCGTTTAATTTAATATCTTTTAAAATTCTTCCATTTATATAAGATTTTAGTTTATCGATAAATTGAACTGGATAGTTTGATGTTAAAATCATTTTGTATGTTGATTCATTCTCTTTTAAATTTTTTAAGACATGGTCAATATATGGCATATCTGTTGCCATTTTTCTAGCTGCATTATACTCGTCAAATGCATTGTCTAACATGTCTAATATTTCATCTTCAAACTCTTCTAATAATGCATAAATATCTTGATAATGACTATAAAAAGTACTTTTAGAAATATCAGCTCTATCGATAATTTCTTTAACTGTAATTTTATCTATGCTTTGTTTTTCTTGCATTAATTCTGCAAATGCTTGTCTAATTAATCTCTTTGATCTAAGCGAATTCCTATATTCTGCCATAAAACGCCTCCAAAATAAGACTGATAACGCTTTTTGGTATGATTTTGTACTAAATTCCAAAAATTGTTATTTTACAAATCCTTCTATATTAGTATATTACAAACGCAGCAAAAATCAAACCCTAGTTTGAAAATAAACAAAAGTTTGATTTTGTACTATAGGAGGCAATTACATGAATGTACTAGAAGTCGAACATTTAACTAAAGATTATGGCTCTGGTCGTGGTGTATTTGATGTTTCATTTGAAGTTAAGGAAGGCGAAGTGTTTGGCTTCCTTGGACCAAATGGTGCAGGTAAAAGTACAACGATTAGACATATCATGGGCTTTTCAAAACCTGATAGTGGTAAAACGATGATTTTTGGGAAAGATTCATTTAACCATTATTATGAGATTTTAAACCGTGTTGGTTATATTCCAGGTGAAATTGCATTACCAGCAGGACTTACTGGTTATGAATTTTTAAAAATGATGCAAGATTTGCAACATATTCATAATCAAGAAATGTTAGATAAAATGCTTGATTTATTCAAATTGGAACCAAACGTATTAAAAGGTGAAACAAAGAGAATGAGCTTAGGTGTTAAACGTAAGTTAGCAGTTGTTACAGCCTTTATGTCAGATCCAGATGTATTGATATTGGATGAACCTACAAGTGGACTTGATCCAGTTATGCAGGAAGTATTTATCAAGTTTATTGAAGAAGAAAAGAATAGAGGAAAAACTATATTGCTCTCTAGTCACATTTTCTCAGAAGTTGATGCTACATGTGACCGAATCGGTATCATTAAAGATGGAAAGATTGTTTCTGAATTTAATGCAAACGATTTAAAACATGCTTCGATTAAAACTTATAGATTAACATTTATTAATAAAGATGAATATTTAAAATTTGCTAATAATTATTCAGCAAAGAAATATGAAAATATTATAAATGTTCTTGAATATAAGGAGGAGAAAAATAGAGTTCTCGTTTCAGTCGATGATAAAAATATAAATAAATTTATCTCAATTGTCTCTGAATATTCTCTCGATGAATTTTCTAATCGCAAAGAAACACTTGAAGATTACTTCATGAAATTCTACAAAGAAGATAAAGATTTCAAAGGAGCATTATAATGAGTACTATTGAAATAAGAAATTTAACTAAAGATTACGGAGATAATCGAGGAATATTTGATATTCACCTTGATATTAATCAAGGTGAAATGGTTGGTTTTGTTGGAACTAACGGTTCAGGTAAAACAACAACTATTCGAAATATCATGGGATTTATTAAGCCAACATCAGGAAGTGTTAAAGTTGATGGCTTAGAAGCTTGGACACATTCAAGTGAATATGTAAAAAATATCGGATATGTTCCAGGTGAAATTGCGTTCCCAGATTTGCCGACAGGTATTGATTTCTTAAAGAGTCAAGCAAACTTCTTAGGCTTAAAAGATTTAAGTTATGCTAATGAATTGATTGAAAAGTTGCAATTGGATCCAAGAGCTAACCTTAAGAGAATGAGTAAAGGTATGAAACAAAAGACAGCTTTAGTTGCTGCTTTAATGAACGACCCAAAAATCATTATCTTAGATGAGCCTACAACTGGTCTTGACCCTTTGATGCGTGTTGCCTTCTTGGATATCATTAAAGAAGAACACGCTAAAGGAAAAACAATATTTATGAGTTCTCACATGTTCGAAGAAATGGAAGAAACATGTGATAGGGTTGCACTTATTAATGATGGACACATCATTGATATAGCTGATATGCATGCTATTCATGGTAGAACAGTCAGAGACTTTAAGATTGAATTCAAAAATAGCAAAGATTATAAAGATTTCTTAAATTTATCATATGACGTAATTAGAACACAAGATCAATATAATCAAGCAACAATTAGAATTGATAAAGCAAATATCAATAAACTATTTGTTGATTTGCAAAAATATGATGTCAAATTTATTTCTGAAGTCAAATATACATTGGAACGTCACTTCAAGGAAATAATGTTAAAAAATAACGAATTAGAAAAGGAGAGTAAGTAATATGTTTAGTAAAGCTTTATTTAAACAATCTTGCAAAGCTAACGGTGTAATGTGGTCAATTATTACAGCAGCTGTTTGTTTTATGTTAGCTTGCGTTATGTTAATTAGTGGATCTGGCAATATTGCCGATGTAAAAAACGCTGTAGAAGATACTATTATTGTAGAAACTATCAATTCTCAAATGGAAAAACAAGCCCTAACATTCTACGATAGAGCTAATGTTGGTGCCAAATACTTTGATAATAGCTTTGTCTTAGAATTCAAAAATGAATATCAAGACAACATTTCAAAGGCAAACGAATATCAAACAAAAACAGATGTTTGGATTGCATCAATGCCTAAAGTTAGTGATTATGAAGATTTAGCACAATATCAAGCAGCTATGTTAGCATGGAAGGCAAATGCACCTGCTTATGATGAAAATAGTGTTGAAAAGTATCATATCTATTTAGTCTCGCAATGGTTAGAAGCAGCACCAAAACAAAGTGATTATACTTTAACAGAAGATTATCAAAAAGCAGTTGCTGCTTGGATGGAACAAAAACCAACAGCTGCTTATTCAACATACGTTTATGTTACTAAAGATTTAATTACAAACGTCTATACAAATGCAGTTAGCGATGTTCAAGCTTACGCTTTAAAGTTAGCAAAAGAAATCGATGAAACTAACGATGAAAATTCACAAGCATATAAAGAATTAATGGCTAGTATGTTATTCTCAATTAACCCTGGCAATCAATTCTCAGAAATTTACGAACAATATGAAGCTGGTTCAACACCAACACAAGATTATGATGTTACATCTTTAGTTACAAATATCACAGCGAGTGATTTAGTTAAATGGAGTAACAATCAAGAAGCAAGCGATGTTCAAGCATACATCAATAGTACTGAAAGAAATGAATATCGTAATGAAAGAACACAATATTCCACTCCAATTTTAATTGCTGGTAACTTAACAAGTGAAAGCACAAAAGCAACAATGATTACACTCTTAAAAGATTATGGCGTCGATGAAGCAAAATATGATTCATTCGGATATACATATGAAAGTGTAAAACATATGTGCAAGACTTCCATTGTATCATTCCAAGCTCGTTACGATTATGAAATTTCATTAATCGATAGAAGCAGCTATGATAGTGATGAAGCTTATGAAGCTGCAGTTGCTTCAACAATTGCAAAATTAAAGAGCGATTTAACAGATGGTTTATTAGATTCTTTACCAAAAGATGTTTCTGATGCTATCGAAGAAATAGGTCGAATGGACTTATATGGTTTAATTGTCGGTTCAATCTTCTTCAAGATGGCAGGACTTTTACTCCCAATCATCTATATTATTATGGCTTCTAACAACTTAGTTTCTGGTCAAGTTGATTCTGGCTCTATGGCTTATGTTTTATCAACATCAACAAAGAGACAACAAGTTACATTCACTCAAGCTTGCTATTTAATCTCATCATTATTTGCAATGATTGTTTGTACAACAATAACAAGCTGTATCTGCTTTGCATTTATTGATCATGCAAATACAAGCTTAACATATGGAAAATTAATACTCTTGAACTTAGGTGCATTCTTAACATTATTTGCAATTTCAGGTATTAACTTCTTAACATCATGTTGGTTTGATAGAAATAAGAGAAGTATGGCTATCGGTGGTGGCTTCAGTATGTTCTTCTTAGTTGCTACTATGTTAGGCTTATTTGGTTCACAAGTCATTCCATCAGTCGTAAGATTAGATGCCTTAAATTACTTCAACTATTTCTCAATAATTAGCTTATTTGATTCTGTATCTATCCTTGATGGTACTTACACATTTATTTGGAAATTAGCTATTCTTCTTGCTATTGGCGCTGTTGGCTATGTCGTAGGTGCAATTAGATTTAAAAAGAAGGACTTACCACTTTAAAAAAATAAAACTTCAAGATTCGTTCTTGAAGTTTTTTAGTGAATAAAAACAAATATTGCATGTTATTAATAAGCTAATATGTTGTAACCTTTTGGCTGAAAGCCACGATTTACGCTTTCAGCCTTTTTTGAATTTAAAAATTACTCTATATAAATAGTATTTAAAATTGATTTTTTTTGGTAAAATATAATATTGAGGTTTAAGCAATTTGAAAAGAGTTTTTAATCAAAATAAAAAATCTAGAATATGGGAAATAGACTTCTTAAGAGGTCTTCCAATAATAGGCTTAGTGCTTTACCATTTAGGCTATGATTTTATTATGCTTCCTTATGTATTTTCTAATTTTTATGCTATGGGAAATTTGGGATTGCAAAAGTTTTGTTATCGAGTCAGCTTAATCATGGATTCAAGATTGGTAGATTCTTTAGTTCCAGTTTTTGCCGGGACGTTTTTACTTATTTGTGGAATATCATCAAGTTTTTCAAAAAATAACATTATAAGAGGACTAAGAATATTTGCTTTTGGCATGCTAATAACCTTAGTTACTTCAATCGCTTCTTATATAATTAAAGAAGATATGATTATTTGCTTTGCGATATTGCACTGTATGGGATTAACTATAACTATATACGGAATCCTTCAATGGATTTGTAGAAAGTTAAATTTATATATTCCAGATTACGTTCCATTCATGGTTGGTTTATTAATAATTTCAATTGGTATGTTTATAGGTAATAAAGGAAGCTTTGCATACCCAATATTTAATATTAAAAATCTTGGTAAAATTATTTTAGGCACTATTGGATCAAGTACTGATTGGTTTCCTATATTTCCTTGGTCAGGTGTTATAGTAGCAGGTATTTCGTTTGGAAAATGGATATATCCTGAAGATAAAAAACAGAGCTTAATTCCTAATATGGAATTTAAAGTGCTTAAACCAATATCATTTATAGGTAGACATACACTTTTGATATATGCATTACACCAAGTAATATTTATATCAATATTTGCTATGGTTTTGTTGCCAATGGGTTATAAAATTTAGGAGATAATATGCCAACACTTTATCAAGCAATAGAGGTAAATCATTGTTTTAAAGGGACTGCATTATCTTTTGAAGGTAAGAAAATTAGTTATAGTACCTTTATAGATAATGTAGATATTTTTGCTTCTAAACTTTATGCATATGGAGTTAGGAAAAATCAGGTCGTAACCTTAGTTTCACCAAATGTTCCTGAAACCATATATACTTTTTATGCACTGAATAAGATTGGAGCTATTGTTTTAGTTGTTCATCCACTTATTCCTCCTATGGTTCTTAACGAAGCTATGGAAAGCGTTGAGTCTAAGCTTGTTATTTTCCCAGATATTAAATATTTAGACTATAAAAATTCTTTAAAAGATAAAGATTATCTTTTACTAAATATCAAATCTGATTTGAATTTATTAAAGTCGGCTTTATATCCATTAATATATAAATCAAAATTAAAAAATATAAGTAAAGATAAATATATTTATAGATTACCTTTATCACGAGAATCATTTGAAATAAATAAAGATGATTATAAACCATCTGTTTATTTGAGATCAGGTGGTACAACAGGAAATAGTAAAACTGTTGTATTAAACGATAAAGCTTTCAACAATATTGCTTTCCAATGTCATAAAATACTTGGATTTTCTCAAAAAGAAGTTGAAGGCAAAAAAATGATGGCAGTTTTACCAATCTTCCATGGATTTGGTTTAGCAATGGGTGTCCATTCTCCTTTAGTTAATAGGGCTACTTCTGCTTTAATGATATCTTTTAGCGCCAAAAAAATAGTAAAAAAAATAAATAAAAATGAATTGTCATTTTTGCTTTTAATTCCATATATGGCTAGAAAGTTATTAGAGAGAAAAGACTTTAAAGGTACTAAACTTAAAAATTTAACCCATGCCTTTATGGGTGGAGATAAAGCTGATTTAAAATTGTTTAGTGAGTTTAATGAGAGAATGGAAAAAGCTAATTCTAAATGTCGACTTTTAGAAGGCTATGGCATGACAGAAACAGCATCGGTTAACTTCGTTAATAAACTTGACTCTTATAAAATTGGAACTGTCGGTAAACCGATAGAAGGTGTTAAAGCTAGAATTGTTGATGACGAAGGAAAAGTATTAGAATGTGGTTTCGAAGGAAATATAGAAATCAGTACTAACACTATGATGCTTGAGTACTTAAACGACTCTGAATTAACTAAAGAAGTAATTGAAATTGAAAATAATGATAGTTGGTTAAAAACAGGGGATATAGGTAAAATAGATAAAGATGGATATTTAATTTTTATTAGAAGAAAAAAAGAGATGTTTAAAATTGCAGGCATTAATGTTTTTCCTAGCGACATAAATAGAATTGCTTTAACATTTGAAGATGTTAAAGACTGTGCAACTGTTTTTGTCTCAAACGATAAGCATCCATATGTCGCATTATTTTTAGAAAGTGAAACAAAAAATAAAGTAGAACTAGCACAATTAGTTAAGAAAGAATTGTGCTCTGAATTAATTAAATATTCGGTCCCAGAAAAAATAATTGTTTTAGACAAATTACCACGTACTAATGTTGGTAAGGTAGATAAAAACGCTCTATTAAATTTATATAATTAAAAAGCCATGAGACTTAGTTTCATGGCTTATTTTACTTACTTAACAAGTTTACCTTTTTTGTATTTTTTTAGAAGTTTTTCATCACGTTCATGCATGCGTTCAACTTCTCTTGCTATTTCATCGTGAATAATATCTGACATTTCTGTCGTTGTAATATTATCAAATTCTTCGATGTTGTGTGGCTTTAAAAATTGAATTTGAACAGGGTAACGTTTTAGATGAACATTAGGATTTAAAATTCTAAAAGTCCCATAGATGGCAATAGGTATTATTGGCTTATTAGCTCTATAAGCTGGTTTTAAGGCGCCTGCTTTAAATTCACCTATTTTATAATCTTTGTCTTTTGTTCTTGTTCCTTCAGGGAAAATTATAAAAGATCTTTCAGGATTATTCTCTAACAGTTCAGTTACTCGTCTGATAGATTTTATTTCTTGACGCATGTTAGATCTATCCATGAAAACTCCATCAAGACCAGTGACTATTTTTCCTATTATTGGATATTTTTTAACTTCAATTTTACTTAAAAAAGAAACTGGTCTTTCAAAATATCCTAAAAATGAAACAGCGTCCATCATTGATTGGTGATTTGAGACAAAAAGAACGTTTGTATTTTCTGGTATGTTTTCTGCTCCACCAACTATAAATTCAATTTTAAAGTTTTTCATAGTACTTTTAAGTAGCTTATGAATGTCTTTGTATTTCTTTTCAACAGTAGTTTTTTCTGGATGGCGAGCATATTTATTTATTTTGTGGCTTGTAACAGAAACTTTTGGTAATATTCCACATACGTATCTAACATATTTACGTAAATGCATAATAAACTCCTTCTAATAATTAGATAGAGCAACAATTAATGATAAGCCATTAATTATCATTAATTGTGAGAAGAAGTCTGTATTAATCAAACCTGCTTCATTAAATATTATCTTTGCATAATTATCGAACTTGTATGATACAGTTTCGGTTGTTGGGTTGATAAAGAAATAAACTATTCTACTATTAGCTTTGTCATCATATTTAATTAATAAAGCTCCATGAGATAAGTTTTCAAAAGTTACAGCATTAACGATATCTTCTTTTTTATCAAGTTTGAATATATCCATATTTTTACGTAACTTGATTGCGTCAGCTAGATATTTAACCATATCTTTTCTAGCTGTTCTTAAATTGTAATCTAAGCCGTTTATTTCATCGATCAAATTATAGGAGTTATAATGTGATTTCTTGGTAGCTCCAAATTCCTGCCCTGCGTGAATAAAAGGAATACCATATGATAAAATCGAAACGACATTCATCATTTTGATTCTCTTTAATCTATTTTCAACTGATTCGTCAGCATTTGATAATAAAAGTTTGTCAAAGATAGTTGCATTATCGTGACACTCAACGTAATTGATTGATTGGGTCGGTTCATCGAACATAGGTGGGAAAGCTAAGGCGACACAAGAACCTAATATACAGTGCTTGAATCCATCGATATAATTGGTATCACCTGATAAATACCCCTTTGAAGCTAAATTGTTGTCAGAAGAAGCGCCTTTGACAACCTCTCTAAATCTATCGTTAAAGAAACCGATAGTTGGCATTTCTTTAGCGTTATTTGAATTTGCCTTTAAGCTTGATGGTAAATTGGTAGCCATATTCCATCCTTCACCATACATAATAATATCTTTGTTTATATTTTTTAATGTATAGTATGCTTTATTTATTGTTTCTTTATCTAATATGCCCATTAAATCAAAACGAAAGCCATCAAATCCATACCATTTAACGAAGTGGACTAAAGCGTCGATAATTAACTTTCTAGCCATATAATGGCATGATTCAATATCGTTTCCACAACCAGATCCGTTAGAGTATGTGCCATCATTATTCTTTCTAAAATAATAACCTGGGCAAAGTTGTTCAAGAGAATTTGATATGCGGTTAAATGTATGATTAAAAACAACATCCATAACTGCTCTTAAGCCGTTTTTGTGAAAAGAGCCAACTAATTCGCGAAGTTCGAACAATCTTGTATAGCAATCATTTGGGTTAGTTGAATAAGAACCTTCAGGTGCAAAGTAGAACTTTGGATCATAACCCCAGTTATATTGCTTTGCTGGATGGTCTTCATCTATAGTTTGAAAGTCGTATACAGGTAAAAGTTGAACGTGAGTAACTTCAAGACTTTTAATGTAATCTAAGCCAACCGGGTTTCCGTTTGAATCTTTTAAGCCTTCTTGCGATAAAGCCTTAAAAGTTCCTTTGTTTTCAAAACCAGTTAAAGAAGTTGCATCGCGTACATCAATTTCATAAATTATTGCATCAGTTAATTTATTAAAAGGTGGTAGACTTTCTTTGTGTAAATCGATTTGTTGAAGCTTTTCAGGATTAACTACATAGCCATATCGAGAATTAGAAGTTAAAGCAAATGCATATGGATCTGTAGCTTCAACTAATTGACCATTTAAGTTAACGACGAAGTGATATTTAAATTCTTCGCAGTCGCCTTTAACAATAGCTTCATAAACACCACTATTTTCTAATCTTGCCATTGGGTGTAGTGTACTTACTTCATTCTTGTCAATTAACTTAACAAATGCTTCACTAGCTAATGGAGAGAAAACTCTAAAAGTTGTAGATTCTTTGCTATAGATAGCTCCCATTTCACCATCGAATCTATATTTTTTTTCAAATTCAGAAGAAAGAGCGATAATAGATATATCAAGAGGGAAGAATTCGTTTCTATCATCACACAATTCATATAAATGACCAGGAATAAACTCATAGTTTATATTAAGTGTATAAATGAAAGACGATTTGGATTCTGATTTAGATATCCATTTTAAAGTTTTAACGAATTTTCCGTTATCATAAAAATTAAAAGCTTTAATTTCTAATGTTGTGTATTGCTTATAGACTGAGACTTCAATTGTATCTAGACTTTTAAGTGCTGCGTCAATGTTTATTATTTTTGCCATATTTACTCCTTATTTAATAATACTACTGCAATTGCAAAAGTATCATGTGAAATACTTACTTCACCAACTTCTTCATTGTTGACAAATAGATGAGGTTTACCGTTGCTATCGTTTAATGTTTCAATTGAACTAAGCTTTGTTGTCATTTTGCCAGATGCTTTTAAATAAGCTTCTTTACTGGCAAATCTTGAAGCAAGATATTCGCTTTTGTTTTGTCCATTTTTTAAATTTAATTCTTCAATTTCTCGTTTTGAATAAACTCTTGAAATAAACTTTTCGCTTTTGTTTTCAAACCTCGAAATTTTGACAATATCTACTCCAATCATATTAATCTTTTTTAAATGTCGTAAATGTTATTGGCCAACTCTTTAAATCATTTAAGAAGTCTTTAACTGTATGTTTCGATAACATTTTTACACTTTCTATCATGGCTGGAGCAGCAATGTGGTTTGCATATTTTTCAACTAATTCATCAAAGTAATCATTTACATCTCCGAAGGATCTAAGCATTGATCCGACATAATTATTTCTAATAGCTCTAAATTCGCCTGATTTAAGCGTTGATGGAAGTTTTGAAAGATAATCTTTTAACTCATTTATCAATTCATTTGGCTTATCTGTTGTGAATAAAGCATAGAGCATTGTATCTTCTCCACCTTCGATAATATTTGCTCCAAGATTTGAAATAATTAAATTATCTTTCTTCATTTTCTCAATATTGTTTCTAATTTGTGAAAAAAGAACATTTGGAAGAATTTCATATATGGCAAACATTTTATCTCCATATTTTTCATAAAGTTCTCTACGAGGTGGAAATTTAATACCTAAACCAACTGTAGTTGTTTCTAGGTTGAATACTACTTCACTTCTTTCTTTAACAGGAACTGAATAATTTTCTTTATATTCAAGTTCAGTTACTTGTTCACTTTTTTGACGTTGAGTAAATTTGACTTTAGATAAATACGAAGAAATCTCTTCTGGATTAACTTTACCAGCACAAATGAGTGTTAAATTATCTAATTTATAATTGTTATAGAATACTTTTTTAAGAGTTGATAAGTGTGTTTCTTTTATTGAAGTTCTAGTTCCAAGAATGTCTTGTTTAAGTGGAGATTCAAAGTACAAATTGTGTTTTAGTTCTCTTAAAATAGCATCGTTTCTATCGTCTTCATATTCTGATAATTCAGCAATGATGATATCTTTTTCATTTTCAACAGCTTCTTCGGTAAAGCCCATATTTGTTGTCATAGCTAAAAGAATATCTAAAGGCTTATAAATATCTTTAGTAGTTTCGAAATAATAAACAGTGAAAGAGTGTGAAGTATAAGCGTTTGAATAAGCTCCTAATTCTTCCATAAGTACACTAGCGTTTCCTTTAGGAGTATCGAATAAACGATGCTCGATAAAATGAGCTACACCATATGGTATATTGGTTTTTCCGATTGTTTTTTCGTGTTTAAATCCGCCGTAATTTACATAAATGCCACAGATGGATTTTTGAGCTCCTTCAATTGGGGCAACGATAACTTTTAATCCATCCTTTGTGACTTCTTCGTATAATGAAGTTTTTGCTTTTTCAAATTGTATTTTTCTCATGATTGTTGTACTTCCTTTGTTCCTAATAAGGCATAACTGCCACTTTTTTTGAGTGATTTTAAGAAATTGATTACTTCTTCTATTTTTATGTTTTTAACTTCTTCGATTAATTCATCGATTGAGTTTTGATAATTGTATAGCCTTAACTTTCTTGTGAAAGAAACTAAATCTATCGGTGTGCTTTGTATATCAATAAGATTTGATATAGTATCGTTAACTGCAGCGTTAAATAGCGCTTCGCTAACTGCATTTGAACTTGTGCTAACAAGTTTATCAACTAGCTTTAAAGTCTCAGTATAATCTTTTTTATTTATATCTACAAAAATATTTACGATATTTGTATTACTTAGTGCAGTTGAGTATATGCTATAACAAAGTCCTCTTTTTTCTCTTGCTTCAGTGAAGAGAATTGATGAAGAAGAGTTGGATAGAATAAATAAAGCTATTTGTTTTATAAATTGATCTTTAATTGAATTTAAACTATTTGAAATATACGTTATTCCTAATGTTGAATTTATATATTTTTCGCTTTCTTCAACTAAATCCGAAACTTTTATTTCATTAAAGTCTTTGTAAAAATTCAGCGGTTCTAATTCTGTATTTGGTTTGAAATATTTCTTTAAATATTTTTTTGAGGACTTAATGTTTGCGGAAACTCCAAAAACGTATCTTTTAGAAGAATTGATTTTTTTATAAGTCTTTTTTATATCTTCTAAAGTTATTTTATCTATTTGCTCAATAGTACATTCGTCATCTATTGTGAACAAGTCTGGGTAAAAATTCTCCTTTAGTTTTTTACTTACAATTGTACTTGCTCTTTTATTGGAATCACTTATTTTTTTGATAAGAGCAGTTTTAAATTGAGTAAAGTTTTCTAAAGATTCATTGAGTCCACTATAAATTTGAGCGTTTAGTAATTTTAGAGCACTTTTTGTTAGTCCATTTAGTGATGGACTGTACTTTTTTGACAAATAGTCAGTTGAAAAAGTAACATATGTTTGGCCATCATCTGTTAGTTTTAAAATAGATGCACCGTTATTTATTACGTAGTTTTCATAAGAAGCTAATAAATTTTCTTTTGGAGTTGGATATTTTTTATTAGACTTTAAGATAAAATCTAAAGTTAATAAAACTTCAGCAATTCTTGTACTTTCAACTATGTAAGTAACGGTTAAATAATCGATACGATAATTCTTTTTTTCTATAAGATTAATATTATTCATTTATATCACCTTTAAAAATCTGAATCAGCACCATCTGTTTTTTTAATAACCACTTTTCTACCATTACCAATGGTTTTGACTATACCTTCCTCTTCTAAACTATCAAGAATCGAAGCGGCACGGCCATATCCTAAACCGAAATGTCTCATAATTGATGAAGTAGAAGCGGTTTGTGAGTCTAAAACATATTGTCTAATTGTCTCATAATATTCATCATCTGAACCTTTTTTACCACCTAAAATTGATTTGTCATTTGCTGGTGAAAGGTTGCCATTTTGATCTTCTCTAAGTTCAAGGTTAAGAAAGTCAGGATTGAAATTAGGTTTATCTTGCTCTTTTAGGTATTTAACTACTCTAGATATTTCTTCATTATCAACATAGGCTGATTGAACTCTTGTTAAGAACTTGAGCCCAGGAATTCTAGCTAATAAGTCACCTTTACCTAAAAGTGTTTCGGCACCTGTTTCATCAAGAATAGTTCTTGAGTCGATAGCTGATGATACTGAAAGAGCAATTCTACCTGGAATATTTGCTTTGATATCACCGGTGATAACATTTACAGAAGGTCTTTGTGTAGCAATTACCATAAAGATACCAGCAGCACGGGCCTTTTGAGCAATTCTTTGAATAAGAGGTTCAATTTCTTTGGCGTTATTGGATATTAAATCAGCAAATTCATCAATAATCATAACGATGTTAGGCATTTCCTCTAAGTCTGGTTTGCTAGCCATTAATTTTCTATATTCTTTAACGTTAACAACTTCATTTCTAGATAAAACTGTATAACGTCTTTCCATTTCGCTAACAAGTTTATATAAAGCAGCTGTTGCAATATCTGGTTCAGTGATAATTGGACAGTAAAGGTGAGGTAAATTTTGATACTTTGTAAATTCGACTTTTTTAGGATCAACCATGATAAGTTTTAACTCATTAGGGTAATTACGCATTATTAATGACATTATTAATGAGTGGACAAATACTGATTTACCAGAACCAGTTGAACCAGCAATTAAAACATGAGGGAAATCAGAAAGTGCTACTTTGATAATATTTCCATTGATACCTTCACCTAATGGAATTACAAGTTTGTCTTCTCCACTAAGTGCATCGAAACATTTTTTAAATGGAACAGTCATTGGAACAGGGTTTCCTACTTCGATACCAGAAGTGTCTTGTCCTTGAACGACAGTTTCGATACGGACTGATTTATCGCCTTGTAACCCAACTTGGATTTCGTTAACTAATCCTGCTAATGTTGAAACTCTAACACCAGGTTCTGTTTTAACGTTAAATCTTGTAACTGATGGGCCAATAATATAACTGACGACAGAAGCTTTAACTTTAAAGTTGTCGAATACAGAGTTAATCATGCCAACTCTATCTTGAGCTGCTCTTTGGTTTTGTTCAAATTTGCCATATTCTTTGTGATCACTTAAGAGTGTAATTGAAGGTAAGATATATTTTCTTTGTACTGAAGGTTGTACGACTTTTTTAGGTTCGGTATCAACATTTTTGGTAACGAATAAGTTTTGATTTTGATTAAAAGAAGTTTGTTGTTGAGACATATTATAACTTTTATCTAAAGGTGAAACGATTTTTCTATCGCTTCTTTCTATTGTTAAGCCATCTTTTAAATCTTCTGAATCATCATCAAGTTCTATTTCTTCTTTTGCATTATTAACTACTGGTTTAGATATTTCTTCTTCCTTAATATTATTTTCTTCAGCTTTTTCTTTTGGCTTTGAAAATATATTTAAGAATGGGTTTGAATGGTGATTATCAGCTTCACTATTATTTATAACAGGTGCATCACCTTGAAGCTCTTTTTCATCAATTAAATAATCTTGTTTTTCGATAGGCTTAGAAACTGGTTCTTCTATAATTGGTTGAATAGTTCTTTCTTCAACTTGTGTTTGTTCAGGCTTATATGCGTTTTGGAAAGTAGGAGCACTTGGTCTAGATGCTGTTTTAATAGAGAAAGGAGAATTGTTAGTTGGTGCTGGTTTTCTAGGCTCACTTTGAGGAACATCAATTTCTTCTTTTTGAACATTAGGTATAGTTATTGTTCTATCAGATGCACTTTCTTCAGAAGTTTGAGCAGCTAATTGTTGAAGCTCTTTTTGTTGCTTCTTTTTTTCTTTGCGAGCAGTAACCGATTTTTTAATTCCTTTAAAAACAAATGTTAAAGGTTTCTTTAACAAAATGAATGCTCCTGCAACAATGAAGCAAGCAACAATAATTTTTGTCCCTAATGAAGTGACAGCACTATTTAGTAATCCTGTCAAAAAATAGCCAACAAATCCACCACCAGTAACACCGACGTTAGATAGTGACTCTATGTTAAATATTCCAGAGCTTATCGAACCGATTCTCGATTGATAGATGGAAAAAGTGTTTCTAATTGTTAAAGAATCTTCTTGTATACAGGCTGTGATTAATGCTGAAACAAAAAGCAAAGTGACGCCTAAAAAGTTCAAATTAACTTTAAGTGATAATCCTTTTTTCTTTATGACTAAATATATTCCAAAGAAAATTAAGAAAAAGAAAAATATAAAATAGAATGCACCAAAAACATATACAAAAATGTATGTTAAAAACTCGCCGACAAATCCGCGGTTTAATAATCCAATTAACGATATTATTACTAACATCAATCCAATTAATGTTTTTTCAGCATCATCTGAAATTTGAAATTTTTGTTTTGAGTCTTTAGGCTCGTGTTTATCTCTTCCCATGTGAACCTCCACACATCTATTTAGTATATCATAGTATGCATAGAAATCGCACGTAATAATCGCAAAGCTTTTCCTAAAGGAAAAGAATTATTTTGTTTCACTACTTATATCAGCTAATTTTGCGCCTATAAGTGTGCATAGTTCTTGAACTGGCAACTCTACTTGAAGCCCTCTTTTTCCAGCACTAAAAACAATAGTATCATAAAGAATTGCAGTTTCATCAATAAAAGTAGGAAATAATTTTTTCATTCCTATAGGTGAACATCCACCATGAATATATCCAGTTAATGGTAATAGTTCTTTTTGGTGAATTAATGATATTGATTTTACTCCTGCAGCCTTAGCCGCTTTTTTTAGATCGAGTGTCATCAAAGAAGGAATAACAAAAACATAATGTTCGTGATTGTTTGCTTCTGTTACAAGTGTTTTAAAAACTTCTTCAGGATTTTTATTAACAGCTTTTGCAACTTCAACTGCATCAGTAATTTCGTCATCGTATTCGCGTGAATTATATTTGATATTTTCTTTGTCTAATATTCTTAAAACATTGGTCTTTAACATATAAATACCTGCCAAATCTATTAACGATAATAGCTAAATTAATATCATCGTCACTAAATTATACAATATTTAAAATTGTTTTAAATAAATTATGTACTTAAAATAAACAATTAGTTGTATAATCATTATGAAAAAGTAAAAAAGTATGATATTAACTATTTGTGTATTTATTTTGGTTGTTATTTTGTTAATTCTAACTATTCTTTTTAAGCCAAGTATAAATATAAAAGGACACAAGATTGATATATTTTATATTGCACCATTAATAGGTGCTTTGATATTAATCGCTTTTAAGAAAGTTCCGGTTAATGAGATTATAAAAGCGTTTACTTCGGATTCTAATGTTAATCCAATAAAAATATTAATTCTTTTTATGTCTATATCGATTTTATCAATATCTCTTGATGAGCTTGGCTTTTTCAAGATGCTTGCTTCTAAAGCTATAAAAAAGTGTAAAAATAATCAATTTTCATTATTTTTTACGCTATATTTTTTAATAAGTGTTTTAACTATTTTCACATCAAACGATATAGTTATTTTAACTTTTACGCCATTTATTTGTTATTTTGCTAAAAATGCTAAGATTAATCCAATTCCATTTTTAATAATGGAATTCGTCAATGCAAATACATACTCAATGCTATTATCTATAGGTAATCCTACAAACATATATTTATCACAATTTTTTGACATATCTTTTATTTATTATTTAAAAATAATGATTTTGCCAACTTTATTTTCTGGAATAATATCGCTTTTAATTTTATTGGCTTTATTTTACAAAGAGTTAAAAAAGCCAATGCAAGCAATAAATATTAATACTTATGAAATCAAACATAATGCGCTAGTTATAATTAACTTGATTAGTTTAATTATTACAACAGTTTTATTGGTTATTTCAAATTATATTAATATACAAATGTGGATAATTTGCTTTATAAGCGCTTGTTCATTAACATTAGTTTTATTTGTTTATGAGGTTATATATAGAAAAGATAAAATATTATTTAACGTTTATAAAAGACTGCCATATTCATTAATACCATTTGTACTATCTATGTTCATTATAGTACTTTCGTTAGAATACAGTGGTATTACTATTGAATTTGCAAACTTTTTATCTAATTTATCATATTCAAAAGAAACTACTTCGTTGACTTATCTTATCGCCTCGACTCTTGCTGATAATTTTATAAATAACATTCCAATGTCAGTTTTATTCTCGTCGATTTTAAGTAATGTTAATCAATATAGAGAAATAGCGATATATTCTACGATAGTTGGATCAAATGTTGGAGCGTATTTAACACCAATAGGAGCTTTAGCAGGGATAATGTGGATATCACTACTAAAAAAATATGAAGTGAAATTTGAATTTATAAGTTTTGTAACATATGGAATTATTGTTGTCCCTTTTGTAATTTTAGCTGCATTTATAGGATTGATAATTGTCTTATGAGTATAAAAAAAGTTTGGCAAACTGCCAAACTATAATTTGCAAATGGTGGAGCTGACGAGGATCGAACTCGCTACCTCCTGCGTGCAAAGCAGGCGCTCTCCCAGGTGAGCTACAGCCCCAATGCGATAAAGATTATAACAATAGCCAAAGCTATTTGCAATCAAAATTTGATAAAAATCAAAAAAAGTTGAAAAAAGTTGTACTTTTTGAAAGACTGATAATATAAATTTAATAAAATTTTATTTTGTAAGCGTTATTTGTGCAAAATATAGTAGAAGAAAATCAATATAAGGTATATAATAACAAATCGATTTAAGGAGCGTGTTATTTATGAAAAATGTTAGAAATGTTGCAATTATAGCTCACGTCGACCACGGTAAAACAACACTTGTCGACCAACTTTTAAGATGTTCAGGAACCTTTAGAGACAACGAACAAGTCGGTACAAGAGTCATGGATTCTAATGATATTGAAAAGGAACGTGGTATTACAATCTTAGCTAAAACAACTGCAATTAATTATAAGGATTATCGAATTAATATTCTTGATACTCCAGGACACGCTGACTTTGGTGGCGAAGTTGAAAGAATTATGAACATGGTTGATGGTGTTATCTTAGTTGTTGACGCTTTTGAAGGAACCATGCCACAAACAAGATTTGTTTTAAAGAAAGCTCTTGAAGCTCATCTCCAACCAATTGTTGTAGTTAATAAAATTGATAGACCAAATGCAGATATTGGTAAGACATTAAATGAAGTTTTAGATTTGTTTATTGAACTCGGTGCTGATGGAGATTTATTAGATTATAAAGTAGTCTATGCATCTGCATTAAAGGGAACATCGTCTTATTCTCCAGATCCAGCTGATCAAAAGCCAGGAATGGAACCAATTTTAGACACAATCATTTCTGAAATTCCAGCTCCAAGTACTGATGTTGAAGGACCTTTCCAATTCCAACCATCATTATTAGACTATAATGATTATGTTGGTAAAATAGGTATTGGTAGAGTTGATCGTGGAATAATTAAACTTAACGATACTGTTTCATGTATAAGAATTGATGGCTCAGTTAAACAATTTAAAATTCAAAAGTTATACGGCTTTTTAGGCCTTCAAAGAATTGAAGTTGATCACGTCGAAGCAGGAGATATTTGTGCTATTGCTGGCTTACCAGATATTAATGTCGGTGAGACAGTTTGTGATCCAGCCCATCTTGATCCATTACCACTATTAAGAATTGATGAACCTACACTCCAAATGACTTTTGCTGCTAACCATTCACCTTTTGCAGGACGTGAAGGAAAAATATTGACAGCAAAGAAAATTGAAGACAGATTATTTAGAGAAACACAAAGAGATGTTTCTTTAAAATATGTTGCAGTTCCAAATACTGAAAGTTATGTTGTTACTGGTCGTGGTGAACTACACCTTTCTGTTTTAATCGAAAACATGAGACGTGAAGGATTTGAACTTCAAGTTTCAAGACCAGAAGTTATTATTAAAGAAATCGATGGCGTCAAGTGTGAACCATTTGAAGATTTACAAATTGATGTTCCAGATGCTTTCGTTGGTAACGTCATGGATTTAGTTGGAAAGAGATCAGCTGAATTAATCAACATGGAAAGTGAAAATGGCCAAACAAGAATAATCTATGTTATCCCATCACGTGGATTGTTATCATTTATGACTCAATTTATGATTATGACAAGTGGATACGGAATTATTAACCACACATTTAAAGAATTTAGACCAGTCATTAATGCAAATATCGGTGCACGTACTACAGGTGTTCTTGTTTCAACAGAAACAGGTATGGCAACAGGTTATGCTATTAAATATACCGAAGAACGTGGAACAATGTTTATTGAACCAGGCGTTGAAGTATATGAAGGTATGATCGTTGGTGAAAATAAATATGATTCAGATTTAGCAGTCAATGTTACTAAGACAAAGAACTTAACCAACCAACGTTCTTCTAACAAAGATAATACAGTTGTCTTAAAGGCTCCAAGAAGAATGTCACTTGAAGATTGCTTAGATTATATTAATAGCGATGAATTAGTTGAAATAACTCCTAAATCTCTTAGAATGAGAAAAAAGATTCTTGAAACTTCTTTAAGAAAGAAATACGAAGCACATCATCAAAACGAAATTTAGTTAAATTTATAAGGATTATTGGTAAATTCAATAGTCCTTTTTTAAAACGATAATTCTAACATCTATTAAAAGTTGTTTAGACATGATAAAATAAATAAAGTGAGGCGCTTCTTATGACAAAACATATTATTGGAATTGATCTTGGCACAGCAAATACATTGATTTGGCTCGATAAAGGCGAAACAGCAGTTTTTAATGAGCCTACAGTTTTATCTAGAAATATAGAAACTAAAAAAGTTCAAGATATAGGTTATTTAGCTAGTAAGATGTTAGGAAGATCACCTTATAATATCAAAATCACCAAACCTTTAAAGCGTGGTGTAGTTGCAAATTTAGATGACACAGTTGATTTTATAAAGCAAGCTTTTGCAAATTTGAAAATGAGTAAAGTTTTAAAAGGTTCGACTATTATTTTAGCTACTCCTAGCGATATTACTCAAGTTGAAAGAAATGCCTTAACAGAAGTAGCAAAAAGACTTGATGCCAAAGAAATAATTATCGAAAGTGAAGCTAAGATGGCAGCAATAGGTAGTGGTATCGATATTTATTCTCCAAGAGGAAATATGATTGTCGATATAGGTGGTGGAACAACAGATATTGCAGTTGTTTCTTTGGGCGAAGTAGTTGTTACAAAGTCATGTTCTGTTTGTGGCGATATATTAGATGAAGCAATAGTTAGATATATGAGAAACAAGCAACATTTAATTATCGGTGAAAAAACAGCCGAATATATTAAGATGAAAATTGGATCTGTTGAGCAAGATCCAGATAATAAATTGATTGATGTAAATGGTAGAGATATAGTTTCATCCCTCCCACATTCAGTTATTATTTCAACATCTGAAATTAAACAAATTTTAGTTCCATTACTTAATCAAATTGCAGAAGTAATAATTGATACACTAGAAATTACTCCACCTGAACTATCTGCTGATATTGTACATAACGGCTTAGTTTTAGCTGGTGGAGGTTCGTTATTATCAGGCACTAGAGAAATTTTTGAAAAGAGATTAAATATCCCAGTTCATATGTCTTCATATCCATTAGATACAGTTATTAATGGAATTATTGAAACATATGGCAAAAAGAAAAAGTAAAATATAAAATTATTGATAGTCGTTATATAAGCTTTTTCTTGATTTATCAATGCTAATTTGTTATTATAGCGTACGGAACGGAGATGATACTATGTTGATTAATGAAATCAAAAAGGCAAATATGCTTGCTCTCAAGAACAAGGAAACAGCCAAAAGAGCTGCTTATTCTGTTTTAATCAATAAGTATATGTTGCTTGAAGTTTCCAATCGTGAATCTGGTAAAGAAGTCACTGATGCTGATGTTGTAAGTTTAATTCAAAAAACATTAAAAGAATTAGCTGAAGAAAAAGAAATGTATGTTAAAGGCGGTAACGCTGAACGTGCAGAATCAACACAAATTCAAATCGATGCTTTACAAGTCTTTATGCCAAAAATGATGGATGAAGATGAGGTTCGTAAAATCATTGATAGTTTAGAAGATAAATCAATGAAATCTGTTATGCAACACTTTAAAGAAAACTATCAAGGTAAAGTTGATATGTCTTTAGTTAGTCGTGTTGCTCGCTCTCTCTAAATAAAGAGATGCGAATTCGGGGGATTAGTTAAATGGTATAACAGCGGTCTCCAAAACCGTTGTTGAGAGTTCGATTCTTTCATCCCCCGCCATTAAGAATGCATTAGTTTGATACAGTAAAATGTGTCAAATTTTTTTTATTTTTACGGAAGTTTGATTCCTACCATTGGTTCGAACATTCGAACTTTGATACACAAAAATTTTTATTTTTTTAATTTCTATTTGTGGATTTGTGCAGTTTTATGCATCAACGATTGAACGATTATCTTAACAATTGAACGATTACAAGAACTATTGAACGTTTACCCCAATGATTGAACGATTATTGAAAAAGTGATAAAAAAGTGTTATAATTTTAGCACAAATTCAAAGTGGGAGGACGTTTTTATGACCTATCCTGAAGCAATAAAGAAATTAAGAAACAAACTAATTCTTTCACAAACAGAATTTGCTGAGCTTTTAGGTGTTTCTTTTGGCACTGTAAATAGATGGGAATCTGGAAAATATACGCCAACTATAAAGTTGAGAAGAAAATTAGCATCTTATTTTGAAAAGTACAACATAAAAGTGGAGGAATAAACATGAAAAAGAATCAATCAAAAAGACTAACAGAACAGCATAAAGAATCACATGGTGTAATTGGTATTTTTGGTGAAGGTTTAGCTGATGTAGCAAATGCTGGTGAAGAAGATAAAAATAAAACTGAATAATAAAATTTATGCCTGTTGGAGTAATATCTGACAGGCTTTTTTCGTTTTTATTATTGACATAGTAAAATTTATACAATATACTTTAGTTAGTTAATACTAACAACAATGAGTGATTGGAGATTATATGAAAAAATCAATAAAAAAGTTAGTAATGTTAACAATATTAGGAGTAAGTGTTTTATCTTCTAATACTTTGTCATCTGTTAGTGAATATAGTAATTATTCACAAGAAAATGGAATTGCTAACAAACGGTTGTTAAAATTAACAAATAATAATCAGAAAGATGAATTAGCAAGCATGTCTTATGTTGATAATTATATTCCACAAGAAAGAAATGAAGCTGAATTCGATGAAGAAATTTTGCTTGAAGAAAATGATGTCATCTATAATTTATATGCATCAACTAATGAGTATACTGATAATGGACATAAAGATGATCATCCATCAGGGGCTACAAAAGTAAGATTTATTATAAGAACTAATCTTGTCCAAAATTCAAACAATCGTGGTCGTATGGTTATAGGTGATATTGATTATAAATATGGAGTTTAATTATGGAAAAGTTTAACATTAAAAAGATGTATGGTTATCATAGGATGATAATATATTTAGTTATGCAATTAAGTATTTTTATTGTTTTACTAGGAATAACATTGTACTTAAAAACAATTGATTTATCAAACGTTAATAACAAAGAAAATTTCAATGAAGGAATTATAATTTTTATAATACTTGATGTAATAAGTGCTATTGTTTTTCTAACTTCTATAGCCATATATTTATACTGGTTCTTGCCTTTTAAAAACGCTGATGGAGAAATTATAACTGTTAAAATTACAGAAAGATCCATAGGAAGTATAATGTATGGTACTATTGAATCAAAAAACTTTGATAATAGAGTAGTCCGAATCAGATTTGTATCAAGACGTTTTATTGATTATTTTGCTTTTTACGAAATTGGTGATTATGTAGATTGCTTCATTAGAGAAAAGGATTTATCTAATCCTAAATTTGTTGTGCTTTATAGATAATTATAAAAAAATATATAAAATATGCTAATTAAGAATAATATCTCTTAGTATTAACGCTAAGAGATATTTTTTCTTTGGTGAAGGTTTAGCTGATGTAGCAAATGCTGGTGAAGAAGATAAAAACAAAACTGAATAATAAAATTTATGCCTGTTGGAGTAACATCTGACAGGCTTTTTTCGTTTTAAAAAAATAATCTATATGCACTAGTCAAGAGAAAGTAGACACTTTATAGTGTTTAGGGGGTAAAAAACTCTTTAAATTGTTTAGGAGTTAGATAATTAAGTGAATAAGAAG